>ERZ773196.1824-NODE-1824-length-11519-cov-21.258897_pt1 | contig 11519 bp, 25 predicted proteins | sample MGYA00581009_ERZ773196 | MGnify/ENA primary metagenome ERZ773196 (study PRJEB29015, sample SAMEA2738162) | human oral metagenome | biome: human oral; feature: human-associated habitat; material: saliva | place: China | collected 2243 ...
ATGTGCGCACGCACGGGCGCGTGGGCTTCCGTCACCGACCCGACGACCTGGAGCACGTATGAGGCCGCGAGCGCGACCGGCGCGCCCCTCGGCTTCGTCCTCGGCGACGGCGTCGGCTGTATCGACCTGGACGCCTGCCTCGACGAGAACGGCATCCCCAACGATGCCACTCGCACGCTTCTCGCGTACTACGAGGGCTCCTACGTCGAGATCTCCCCGTCAGGACGAGGCCTGCACATCTGGGGCACCGCAGCCCCACGCCGCGGCTTCAAGCGCGAGTGGAAAGGCCAGCGGATCGAGTTTTACTCGACAGGCCGATACATCACTATCACTGGCAATGTCTACCAGCATGGGGCGCTCCTGCCCCTCTGACCGCCCTCAGAGCACCCACCCTCCGATGCGCTGTTTCGCGCGGTGCGTCAACGAAAAGTGCCCCTCGTAAAATCCCCAGACCCGTACAAACTCAAACCTACAGCTCTTGACGGTGCTTCGGTGGGTGGGGGAGGGGGTCCCTGGTAGGCGGGTCAGCCGATGAGGCCGGGATGCTTGCGCTTGCGCGGCTGGTTTCTCTTCCGCTCAGCAGCGAGCGCCGCCGCAGCTTCCTGCTGCGTCTTACGTTTGTGATGCCAACGGCAAAGCCACTGGAGGTTCACCGCGCGGTGATCGTCACCTGGCTCGATGTGATCGCAGTCTGTACCTGCAGCGGGGCATCGCGTGCCGTCGTGCAGCATCGCTTCACACCTGCCGGCTGCGCGATCGCGAACGAAGGCGCGGCGCTCTTCCCAGTCATCAGGCAGACGAGCGGCGCGGTCCGAGGTCTCCCATGCCATGCCCGCCCCCTCTCATCCCGTATGCACTGACCCCCGCTCCACCGGGGCCGATGGGAGCGGGGGTCAGTACAAGTGCGCGGATTGCCGTTAAAGCAGAAGCCCCTCGCTTACGCTCAGGGCCACACTAGGAGAATACGCCGTGACAAGCCCTTCCGCAAGCGACACGCGCCTACATCCGACGTGTCGCCAGCCTCTCAATATCCCCGACCCTGTAGAGCCGATCCCCGCCCCTCCTCGCCCGGGGCACCAGCTGCCCCCGCTGCGTCCACTTCCGGACAGTCGGATCCTTGATCTGCGCACCCGCCAGGATCTCCGCGACGCGGGTCGCCCGCGAGCGAGGCAGCAAAGACTCACGAGCTTTCGAGAGGAGTCGCTCCCAGGCTTCGCCGATCTGCTCGACCGCTCCACACTCGCGGCAAGTCGTGGCGTCCTCATCCGGATCGCGCACGAGAAGATCAGCATCACACTGACTGCACGATCCGACGTATACGAGACGCTGTCTGCCGGGGGAGGCGAGACGCTCAAGGCGCGAGACCGAGTACAACACCTCGTCCGCGCACTGCTCGGCTTCCGACCATCTGCGGAGCTTATCCTCGTGCAGGTCGAACACGCGCGAGACCATCCACCAATCGCCTGGGCGCACCCAGTAGGACGGCCCCATCACATGCGAGAGGAGCAGCGTCGCCCATGTCAGGATCGAATCGCACATCTCGTCAACCTCGATCATCAACGCCAGGTTGAGCGGTGCCCGCGACGACGGGACACCCGCGCCGCCGACCTGCTCACCCGTGCGCACGCCGTGCGACGCAGCGTAAGCGAGGTCGCTCATCAGGCCGGGCATCGACGCGGTCGCCACACGGACACGAGCAGCGCCACCGCGAGACAGGAACTCCCCATCGAGGAGAGGCTCACCCGTCACCGGGCAAACCCGGCGGTCGCTGTGTTCAGTCATCGTAGCCCTCCACCCATGAGGCGAGCTGATCGCGAGTACACTCGATCAGTCCGCGCCGCGCCAGCATCGACCCGCCCCCATCGTGCATAAAGACAGTCACCTCTTCTTTGCCGGGGACCATGACCTCAGCGCAGACCACCCACGCCCCAGTCACTGCCTTGTCTCCGTGTCCTGCCTGTACCAGTGCTGAGAGTGCATCTTCTACTTTGCCCCTCAGCTCTTCCTTCTCGGTCATCTTCTTCTCCTTCTACGGTTCCGCTTGCTTGTGTTCTGCTGCTGAGGTGTACGCGGGTGCCCGGCCTGGCCCTTCCCGTCCTGGCCCGTGCCTGCCCTTCCCTGGCCTGCCCGTCCCGTCCCGTCCCTACCCGACCCGAGAGTATTCGGCTTGATACCCTTCGACGTCGGACTGAGGTTCGGACTTGAGTCCGGACTAGGTTGAATACGCGGACCCTCGGACGCACACCGATCAGGTGTGCCGGGGTCGCGCACAGTGGCCTCAGCGGGGCCGCTGGAGCCGCGCCCGGGGTCAACAGGTGCCCCGGACCCTCGGCCCGGGAGAACGCCCCTCGCGGGCGTCTCTGAGGCGGGGTCAACGGGCGTACCCGGATCCACGGACGGCACGGCTTCATATCCGCACCTAGTCAGGAACTCAGCCGACCACACTCCGTAATAGGGCGCGGACGGGACAGGACGCAGCGGCGAGGCCGCGTCGAACGCCTCCCGCGCGTGACCGCGCGAGGAATTGCACTCATGGCAAGCGACCACGAGACCATCGACTGGAGCGTCCCCCAGCGAGTCCGGATCAACGTGATCGAGCGTGCCAAAGTTGTTGCCGATCGGGCCGGTCCACCGCACGAGCTTGCCGCAGTAACGGCACTGATCGCCGTCGCGGAAGATCACAGCAGCTTTCTTGTCCTTGTCGCGGTTCTCCCGCGACCTGGCGCGGCGACGCATAACCTCTTCACGGGGCTGGATATGAATGAACTCTTCATCCGTGAACAAGCGCAGTTTCTTCGCGCCGTCCACCTCAACCCACATGAGCAGTTCTGCGGCCACCGCCGCATCGATGAGGCGCACAACCCGCGAGCGCTCGCCGTCGCGGAACGCCGCACCTCTCTCGATGATTCCGTCGGTTAGGTGCTTGGCCGAGTAGGTCGCGAGCGCCATTAGGAAGCCGAACATCTCGATGATCGAGATGTCCTCCGCGCCCTCGATGTCGTACAAGCTCATGAGCTTTGGGTGGCTCAGCGCTTCGTCGCCGACTCTTACCCAGGCCATTACTCGCCCTCCTTCATACTTGCCCTCTTGCTCTCCTCCGGTTCCCAGCCGTCCTCCGGGAACAAGTCCCGGGGCCGAAACTCCGGAAAGTTGCGCCGCATCCAGTCACGCTCCGTTTTCCGCTGATACTCAGCCTCAAACCGCCGGAAGCACTGCCTACAGCGCGCGTGCCCTGCAGCGAGAACCTCACCGCAGTCCGGGCAATAGCGCTCCATCAGAACGGCGGCTCAGACGGGGTAGCGGGCTCACCCCACGGATCATGCTGCCCCGCATCAAGCGACGCCGACGGCGCCCACCCGCCCCCACCAGCACCAGACGCAGACCCCGCACCAAAGCCGCCCGCGCTCGCGGGCTGTGTCTGAACGCGGGTGACCTGCGCGCGTGCGCGGCGCAGGGAGGGGCCGACCTCGTCGACCTGCAGCTCAACGACCGTGCGACGTTCACCCTGCTGGGTGTCGTACGAGCGCTGGGTGAGGCGACCCTGAACGATGACGCGCATACCCTTGCGCAGCGACTCGGCAACGTTCTCAGCGATCTCGCGCCACACGGAGCAGCGCATAAAGAGGGTGTCGCCGTCGCGCCATTCACCGGTGTTACGGTCGTAGGTTCGCGGCGTCGACGCGACGGTGAAGTCGGCGACTGCGGCGCCGGACTGTGTCCAACGCAGTTCGGGGTCAGTGGTCAGGTTACCGATGACAGTGATGATCGTGTCTCCGGCCATTACTTGCTCTCTTTCTTCTCTGTGTCCGCGTACACGTGGATGCGGACCTCATACATCGGAATGTTCAGGTGCTTCCCCGCCAGGTGGTCCGCGATGACGGTGTGCGGTCCGTCGAGGAAGCGGTCCGCGTCATCGGGAAGTAGCCCGGCGTCGATCAGGCCGTCCATGAGTGCCTTCACCGTCGGAGCGAGGTTGCTGCGGTCTCGGCGACGGCGATCCGGATATGCGAACTCCATCTCGACCCGAGCGTGCGTCAGCCCGAGGCGCGCGACCCCCTCGCCTTCCCGACCGAGTAGGTATCCCCACTGGCGGAGCTGCTTCGTGAGCCGCGAGCGCGCGGCCCAGTGCATCTTGTCGTTGGCGGTGATTAGCTTGCTGCGAGTCAGTGGCAGGACTCGCGATTCCCACACCAGCTGCGAGCTCATCCCAGATCCTCCTCTGTGAGCTGTTTGCCCGGCCTCGTGTACCAGGCTGTGAAGTCCTCCGGGATGCGGTTCGACAGACGCATGCTGCCCGGGCGTGCGACGATCATGTCCCCCTCAAGCGCCCAGATCGTGTAGGTGTGTTCGACGAGCATCACCCGCCCGTCCGGTGTGAAGCCGCAACGCTTGCGAGCGCGGCGGGCGATCGTCTCCGCGTTCTCACGAGTCAGCCGGACCGCGCGGACGAGAGCGCGCTCCTGAAAGTCCTCGACGCCTGGGATGTCCTTCAGTGGGTCGATGCCGGTCATGCTGCCTCCTCAAGGGCGATCTTGGTGAGCTGGTAGATAGCTGCGGCGCCCTGCTGTGGGACGACGCCATTTCCGAGCAGGCGGAGCTGCTGCTCGCGCGTCAGGCCGAGATCCTCGCCGGTCACGTGACCGTCTGGCAATCCCATGAGCCATTCGACGAACTTCGTTGAGAGGCGTGCTCGCCCCCCCTCGCGCGTCGGCGGGACAGTCGGAGCTGGAGCCGGACGACTGAGTACCTGCTCCCAGCGCGCGATCGCGGGCGCGTACATCCCGAAGTCGGTGTACTCGATCCGCGTCGCGAGCTTCGTCGCTTTCTCCGGCGGGCGCCCGCTCGTCCGGGGGAGGCCCATAATCGCATCCGACGCTGACGGGGTCGGCAGCAGCTCGCGCGCCACCTCGTGGAGATTCGCCCCGTATCCGGTCGAGGAGGCCGTTGCGTTCGTCGCCTGCGGCGTCGGTAGCATCTGCACCGCCTGAGACAGGCTCATTCCCGTCCCCTCCTGGTGACGACCGGCCTTGTGGTCCGACGCGGTCGGCGTCGGGATCAGGGCACCAGGTGTTCGATCTGGTCCGCGAGACTCACGGAGTGCCCGCCTTCCCTGCGTTTCTCCGGCGGCTGCGATCCCCCGCAGCTGCCAAGGTTCGCCTGCGGGGTGGCCAGTAAGGAAAAAACGCTCTCGCTGGTGAGGGGCGCCGACGTCGGAAGCGCGGATAGTACACCATTGCGCGTCATACCCGATTGAGGCCAGGTCTCCGACCACACGACCGGCTGCTCTGAGAAGAGGTCCATCTGCTCGGTTTCCCAGCAGTCCCTGTTCTTGTTCCACCAGACTATAGGCTCCACTTGTTAACGCTCCTCGAACGTTTTCCCACACGACCAGACGCGGACGCATCGTCTTGATTGCCTCGAACATCGACTCCCACAGGCCCGACCTCGTCCCCGAGGCCATGCCCGCACGGCGACCTGCGAGGCTCAGATCCTGACACGGCGAGCCGCCGCAGATGACGTCCACCGGCTCAACGTTCGACCAATCGACCTGCGTGATGTCCCCAAGGTTCGGGACGCCCGGCCAGCGCACCTCAGCTAGACGGCACGGCCCCGGCTCAACATCACTCGTCCACGCGACCCGAGCCGCCGGATCAAGCGCCATACGGACCGCCATATCTAGACCGCCGTAGCCAGTAAAGAGACTGCCGATACTTGTCATTCTGCGGCCCCGTCTCGTTCCCACATCCTGTAATAACGGTTCTCGAACTCGCGCTCACCGCGCGGGTTCGCGATCTCCAAGAGCACATCTGCATGGCAAGGCTGATCGAGCTTGCACCAGCAAGCCAGGTCCAAGCCCCACAGATTCCGGGCTGCGCACGACGCTACGAACCGGCCTTCTCGCGTCTGCTCGATCCACTCGCGATACCGAGCGACAGCCTCATCCGCCGACGCGACAACCAGCTCGCCGCCCTCTTCAAGCTCACGCGCCGACCGGGCGACTCGGTAAGGGTTCCCGTACAGGCTCCCCCTGCCCACGTACTTCGTGTGCGCGGGCATACGCCAGCCACGAGCGCGCCGGCGCTGAATCCTGATTGGGAGCCTCATCGTGTCTCCTCGGCCCAGATGCCGACCTCCGCGAGCTCGGCAGGCGTATAGCCGCGAGCGCGGGTGAAGCTGATAACGGTTTGTGCGCAGGCTTTGTGCGTGATGTGCTCGATTGCGGTGGCTTCGTTTTCGGCGTCGACGGTGACGTGAACATTCGAGCCTTTCGGCGCGAGGCGCGTGCGGCAGACAGGGCAGAAGCGGAAGCCGGGGACGTTGCGCGCCTGCTTGATTTCGATCATTGCTCGGCTCCTTCGATGTCGGTGAGGTCGTAGATGTGGACGCCGCAGGCGGGGCAGCGTCGCAGTGTGTGTGGCGGCTGCGGCTCGGGGGTTTCGTCGTCCTGTCGGGTGACCTTGCCGGTGACTCGCACGATCCGGAGCTCGTGCAGGACGGAAGGTGAGGGGCCGGAGCGGATGACGAGGCCGCGGCGTTCTGCTTCCTCGACGAACGCGGCGCATGCCGTCGCGACGATATGAGGCATGGGGAGATGCTGGTCAGCGATCTCCCACTCGATGCTGAGGAATCCGGCGCCGCTCATTCCCCGGCCTCCTCGGGTGTGATCGGTGTGCCCTGCGCGATGTTGACGAGCTTGTCGATGGGTCCGCCGATCTTGAGGCGGATATCGAGCGATTCGTTGAAGTTGCCGGCGTATGTGCCGACGATGGTGAGGGCGGCGTCTGTGAGCTCGGCTGCGGCGACGGTGATCGCTTTCTGCAGCTCCTCGATACGGTCGAGGAGGTAAGCCATATCGACGGCAGCGTTCTGGTCGAACGCAGAGACAGCGTCTCCGTAGGCCTTAGCGACGGCGGCGCGGTCTGCACCTTCGTAGCTGCGGCCCGCAAACGCGACTGCGTTCAAGCGGTCCTTGATCTCGTTGATGGTGGTCATCTTTGGTCCTTCTCTAGGGGTCTTGCCCTGCACTCGCTGGCGCGGGCTTCGTGCCCGCCCGGGACTCGCACCCGGGGGTCTGCTGGTCGGGCTGCGCGATCTTTAGCCTGTCCCGCCTCGTTTTCTTGGTGGCGGGTGGCCTCCTCGATGGTCGCGCGCATCGGGGAGTGTGCTCATTCGTCGATGTAGTCGCCCTCACCGACGTTGAGGCGCTCGGATGCTTCCTGGAGCTTTCCGACGATCTCGAGGTACAGGTCGCGCTTCTTGTCGATCGCTTCACGAGCGAGACGTCGGGCGGCGAGGTCGTTGATCTGCTTCGTGATCTCCAGATCCTCATCAGCGATGAGAACAGTCTCCTGAGCGTCGTCTCGCAGCGCTTGCACCTGAACGCTGTCGAGATAGACCGCGATGTATCGACCTTTCACCGCTCCTCCTCCATCGCTGCGACGACCTCGTCAGAGGCCTGCAGCGCGACGGGCAGCGTTGCGCTAATCTTCCTCGCGAGGGCTTCGCGCTTGTCGTCTGCGGCCAGGGCCTCGTCCAGGGCTTCGATGATCTTCGTCATCCTGACGTGCTCCTTGCTGAGCACTGCCTTTGCGGTGCGGATCGCCACGTCGGTGTGGAGCCTCTCGACTTCCTCGTGGTCGATCTCAGCGTGAAGGCTTTCCTCTGTGAGGAAGTTGTGCAGCCACCCGAGGTCGTCGAGCTCGATGGTGAATGTCACCGGGTTTGTGAGGTGCTTTGTGCTCATCGGGCGGTCTCCTTTTCGTGCTTACGGCCTTCGAGCAGGCGGAGGATGACGAGGCCGACGCCGATTCCGAAAGCAATGATCCCGATTGCGAGGACAAGGCCGTCAGTTGTCGCGCCAGTCTTAGCGAGGCGTTCCTGCGGTGCAGGGACGGTGGACGAGGCAGGCGCGGGCTTCGGCTGCTCGGCTGTGGGAGTCGAGGTCGGCTCAGGCTTCGGCGAGGGCTTCGCCGTGTCCGGCGTCGGTGCGGTCGTAGGAGTAGGCGTCGGTGCCGGCGAGGACTGCGGCTCATCCGAGGGAGTCGGAACCGGGGTCGGCTTCGGCGACGGCTTCGGGAGAGGAGACGGGACCGGCGCGGGTGTCGGCATGCTCGGGTCAGGCGTGGGGACCGGGGTCGGCTTCGGCTTGGTCTTGCCGTCGCCGTCGGTGCCGCCCGAGGCCTTGATCGTCGCGGTTGCCTCAAGGCTCTGGCCGTTGATCGTCGCCCTGTTGGTGTAGGCGTCCTGGCCCTCGACATGAGGGGTCGCCGCAGGATAGACGACGCAGACAAGCGAGCCGGCGGGCGGAGTAAACGTCAGCACGTGCGCGGACTCGTCGAGCACGCCGTCAGTCCAGGTCGTAGTCGCAGGATCCCAGGTCGGACCGCTACTGCACTTCACGGCCTTCGGGAGAGCGTTCGTCTCGTCCGTCAGCGTGTAGGTCTTGCCGGCCTCGATGCTCCACTTGATGCCCCAGCCGATCGACTTGTCGGCGTTGGTCCACCCGAACTTAATCGTCTCTGGAGCCGCGTACTCGAAGTGCGCGGGCGCCGAGCAATCGTTCGTGCAGGTGCCCGATCCCTCACGGTCTCCCCAGACAAGCGTGCGAGTCACCTCGCCGTTCACGACGATCTGCGTGTCCTCGGTGCCGACTGCGGCGTCCGAGAGCCGCGCGCGAGCGTGGAAGTTTCCGGAGACGTCGGTCTTGTCCGTGTAGGAAGATGGAACCTCGGTGACTGTGCAGGTCAGTGTCGCCTCGTTGGCTTCGCAGTCGCCGATCTTGGTCCCGTCGTCGAGGACGAAGGGAAAGCCGGCATACCACTTGAAGCCGCCGTCCTTGCTGGCAACGGTGAAGTGCTGGCCAACCGTGAGCTTCGGCGTTGACCAGGTGCCCTCGACTGCGACCTCGGACGAGGTCTGGCGGGAGGACGAGGTGGCCTTGGTGACCTGCGCGGTCATGGTCGGCGCGGCCTCGTCGGCGGCATAGGCTGCGCCGTAGGGCAGCGCTAGGGCCGCGATGGTGAGGGCAGCTCCCGCCGCCCAGTATTTGGCGTTCATTGTTTTTCCTTTGTTTCGTGGGGTTTACAGTAGGTCTGAGGTTGTCAGGCGCGCACGTCCAGGCGCGGGCCGTCGAGCCGGAGAACTTCGAGGGTGACGTGGATCTGCTGACGGTCGAGATCGACCGCGATCTTCGGCGTATCCAGCGCGTAGCAGTGATTCAGCTCGGCTTCGATGATGACGTCCTGCGTCGCCAGGCAGATCAGGTGAGGCAGCGGAGCCTCGCCGTCCACGTCGTAGTAATCGAAGCCGACGTGACGCTCGAGTAGCGTCGTGCCCTTCGCCCGCGCTTTCGACGCGGAACGCTACATGCGGGCTGCGATCTCCTCGATGGAGGCTGCACGCGAGGCCCCGCGCGCTGCGATCCAGGCCAGCAGGACACAGCCGGCGAAGAGGAGGACAACAACAATGAAGATGACAGAGGCGCTCACAGTCGGCCCGCCTTCCAGTCAGCGCAGATCAGGACCACCGCGAGCGCGAGGAGTCCGAGGGCAGGCCAGAAGGTCCACTCGGGGAGTCCGTCGGGGTTGTCGAGGCCGCGCATCGCGAAACCGAGGGTGAGTGCGGCGGCGAGTGACGCGCCTGCGATGAGGGTTCGCCAGGGCCGCAGGTGGCGGCGGCGTGTGGTAGTCTTGTTCACGGAATCTTCCTTCTTTCTCTAGGGGTTCTGCCGCTCCCAGCGCTTCTACCGCTGGGAGCTCTTCTTTTCGGCGAGGCCGGAACCGAGGCTCTGGCACTGGTGGTTGAGGTCGTCGCCGCTGTATCGGACGCTCCGTCCGATCTTGATTGCGGCGACCTTGCCCTCGACTCCGAGGCGCTCGACGGTTGAGCGAGAGAGGCTGAGGGTTTCCTGGACCTGCTGCGCGGAGTACCAGCGGTCCGGAGCGAACGGGTGAACTGCGGTCATTTCCCCTGCACCGCCTTGTCGATCGCTTCTTCGATCCGCTCACCCGCGTCGATGCCCAGGTCAGCGATCGCTTCAAGCGAGTCCAGCGCCGACTCGAACATGCGCCCACCGTAGGTAAATGCGAGGTATCCGACGCAGAAGAGGACCGGGACTCCGGCGACCGCGAGAAGCAGGCAGATAGTCACCATGACGACGTCGCTCATGCCGGGATGTCCTCGTCGTAGATGCTTCCGTGCGAGGCCTGGAGGATCACGACGCCGGTCGGCTTGTCCTGGATCGCGTAGTCCCCGCCCTCGGACTCCTCGTACTCGATGTCGCTGCCGTGTTCGGCGCGGACGAGGAGGTCTCGGACGGTGGTGCCGAGCACTGCGGCAAGGCGCTCAACTTCCGGCAAGGTCAGATCTCGGCGCTCGTTGAGCTTGAGGGACAGGCTCGCGCGGCTCATACGAGCGCGGGCAGCAAGCTCCGTCTGAGAGATGCCCAGCTCACGGGCCATGCTCTTGATTACGGCTGCGACCGTCATCTCATAGTTCCTTTCTACATTTGTAGACCAATGACTACTATATAAGTCTACAAATAGAGATTTTGCAACTCGTTTTCATGTGACATGGGTCTACAAAAGTAGATATGCTTACCTCATGGGAAGCAGATCTCTTAAATCGAGTCCCTTTGAACGCGCTGTCTTAGCTGTACTCAAGGAGCGTCTGCAAAGTCTGGACCTAACTATCGACCGCCTCGCTGAGCGCGCCGGCATCACTCGCGCGCGCTGCTACAAGATCTTCGCGGGCGACACTGTTTGCACGATGAGCGACTTCGGCGCGATGTGTGCAGCCCTCGGAGTCAGCGGCGCCGATGTAGCCGCCGAGGCGGAGCAGCGCCTCGCGGACGAAGCCTCTCCGGAATAGCCTCCACGTCCTCGTGCGAGCTGTACGCTGTCCATATAGACAGGCCGCACCCAAAGGAGGAGTCATGCATCGCCCCAAGGGAGCCTTCCGGCTCTACTCATCCGATCCCGCTGAGATCATCTGCACCGACACCGAGCTGCTGTATGACTCGAAGCGACGCGGAGAGGCAATCCAGCGCATCCCACTGACCGACGTCGTCAGCGTCGAGGTCGAGGACGGCGAGGCCGCACAGGCTCGCGTCACCGCGACGCGCCTCGTCGCGCTCGGCATCTTCGCGCTCGCCGCGAAGAAGCAAAGCGGCGGCGACAAGTGGCTCATGATCGAGACCCGGCGAGCGCTGCTCACTCTCCACTTCGAGCGCAAGTATGTTGACGGGCTCATGCGATTTGTCGCGCACACGCGCGCCGCCGTGAAGGCCGCACAGTCCCAGCCCGTACCCGCGCCGACACCTATGATGCCCCCTCGGCCTTCCGCGCCTCAGCAGCCTGCACCAAAGCCGCGCGGATTGGGCCGCATATTCCACTAAATCTTGTGGCGCTGTAGTGGCGCATGCCGATCTACGCGCCTATTTTTCGGCGTGAATAGGGGCCTCCGTTTCGATTCCCCCCATCTCCACCTGAGGGGGAAGTGTCGAACTCTCGCTTTCGAGC
>ERZ773196.1828-NODE-1828-length-11501-cov-3.349642_pt1 | contig 11501 bp, 10 predicted proteins | sample MGYA00581009_ERZ773196 | MGnify/ENA primary metagenome ERZ773196 (study PRJEB29015, sample SAMEA2738162) | human oral metagenome | biome: human oral; feature: human-associated habitat; material: saliva | place: China | collected 2243 ...
GGCAAAGCCCAACGCAGCTGCCGCCCCATCCAAGGAACTGCGCATGCCGCCGCCGCCCGCGCCCGCGCCGACGGCAGGACAGACGGGGGAGGCGCCTGCGGAGGAGAATGCGCCGCATTTTGAAGTGCGGGTATGAAAAAGCTGCACGCATTGTATTCACGCGCACGATGCACTTCACGCGGAAAAATCTATTGACAAATGAAGGAGTGAAGGAGATAATAAAGGAGTTTTCCCGAAAAGAATGTGCTGAGAAAGGAGGCGGATGACCATGAAACATGTGCTGTCCGTCTTTGTCGCGAACCAGACGGGGGTTCTGGTTCGTGTTGTCAGTATGTTCTCGCGGCGCGAGTTCAACATCGACAGTCTGGCTGTCGGCGTGACGGAGTCGCCGGATTTCTCACGCATCACGGTGGTGATGCACGGGGATGGGAATATCGTCGAGCAGATGATCAAGCAGCTGGAGAAGATGCCCGTCGTGCGGGCTGTCCAGCGTCTGGACGAAAAAAATGCGGCGTGCCGTGGCATGACGCTCATCAAGGTGCGTGCGGGTGATGAGAATCGCCTCGATGTGCTGAAGATGGGCGAGCTGTTCCGCGCACATGTCGTCGATGTGGAGTCCTCCTCGATCATCTTTGAGATCACGGGCGGTGATGACAAGGTGACGGCATTTCTGAAGGTGCTGAAGCCCTACGGCATTGTCGAGGTCATCCGCACGGGGCTCATCGCGCTCGAACGAGGAGAACACACCATATATGAACACTGTGAGGAGAGGGAGTACTATGGCAAAAACTTACTATGACCAGGATGTCAACTGGAGTGCAATCGAGGGCAAGACGATTGCGATCATCGGCTATGGCAGTCAGGGTCATGCGCATGCACTGAACCTCAAGGAGAGCGGTCTCAATGTCGTCGTCGGTCTCTACGCCGGCTCGAAGTCCAAGGCGAAGGCTGAGGCTCATGGTCTGAAGGTCACGTCGGTTGCCGATGCGGTGAAGCAGGCAGATGTCACGATGGTGCTCATCCCCGATGAGAAGCAGGCGGATGTCTACAAGGATGAGATCGGGCCGAACCTCAAGAAGGGCAGTGCGCTCGCCTTTGCTCACGGCTTCAACATCCATTTCAAGCAGATCGTTCCGCCCGAGGGCGTCGATGTGTTCATGGTTGCGCCAAAGGGCCCCGGTCACCTCGTCCGCCGCACGTTCGAGGAGGGCTCGGGCGTTCCGGCTGTATTCGCTGTCGAGAAGGACGAGACGGGCAAGTGCTTCGATCTCGCGCTCGCCTATGCACGCGGCCTTGGTGCGACGCGTTCCGGCGTACTCCAGACGACGTTCCGTGATGAGACGGAGGAGGATCTGTTCGGTGAGCAGTGCGTCCTCATGGGCGGTGTCTGCCAGCTGATGCAGACGGGCTTCGAGGTGCTCGTCGAGGCGGGCTATCCGCCCGAGATGGCATACTTCGAGTGCTTCCATGAGATGAAGCTGATCGTCGATCTCTGCTATGAGGGCGGCATGACGAAGATGCGTCAGTCCTGCTCTGATACGGCGGAGTACGGCGACTACATGGTCGGACCGCGCATCATTACCGAGGAGACGAAGAAGGAGATGAAGAAGGTTCTGAAGGAGATCCAGGACGGCACGTTCGCGCGCAACTGGCTTCTCGAGAACCGCGCTGCCGGCCGTGCGAACTTCCTCGCACAGCGTCGTCTCCACAAGGAGCATCAGATCGAGCAGGTCGGTGCACAGCTGCGCAATATGATGCCGTGGCTGCGTGACAAGAAAGAGCTCAATTTCTAAACGATACACGTATTTTATGAAAAAGAAGTCTTTCCGCGCGGAGAGACTTCTTTTTTCAAAGGGACACTTTTCCTGCCTGTTCCATGCGAATCCTTCGTCATGCAAGTAACTGGGATTCGCTTGGGCATACGGCAGGGAATGATTGCTATACCGTAATTTCAGGAGGGCTATATGGGCATGAACATGAGCGAGAAGATTCTCGCACGCCATGCGGGGCTTGACCATGTGGAGCCGGGGCAGCTGGTTGTCTGCCAGCTCGACATGGTGCTCGCAAACGATGTGACGGGTCCCCCGTCCATCAAGGAGTTTGAAAAGACGGGACGCCCTGTCTTTGATCGGACGAAGATCGCGCTGATTCCCGACCATTTTCAGCCGGCGAAGGACATCAAGTCCGCCGAGCTGGCGAAGATCATGCGCGATTTTGCGCGCAAACATGACATCCTGCACTACTACGAGCAGGGGCGCGTGGGGATTGAGCACGTTATCCTGCCCGAGCGCGGCATCGTTGGGCCGGGCATGCTCACGATCGGCGCGGACTCGCACACCTGTACCTACGGTGCGGTGAACGGGTTCTCGACGGGCGTCGGCACGACGGATCTCGCGGTCGGGATGGCAACGGGCGAGGCATGGTTCAAGGTGCCCGAGGCGATCAATGTCCACCTGACGGGGAAGAAGCCACAGGACATCAGCGGCAAGGATGTCATCCTCACGCTCATCGGCATGATCGGCGTGGATGGTGCGCTCTACAAGAGCCTTGAGTTCACGGGCGAGGGGGTGGCGTCGCTCTCCATGACCGACCGCCTGACGATTGCCAATATGGCGATCGAGGCGGGGGCGAAGAACGGCATTTTCCCGTATGACGATGTATGCAAGGCGTACATCGAGGGACGCATGACAAAGCCGTTCGAGCCCGTGGCTGCCGATGCTGATGCACGCTATGCGCAGACGGTGGAGATCGACCTCAGCGCACTGCGTCCCGTCGTCTCGTTCCCGCATCTGCCCGAAAATACGAAGCGCGTCATGGATATCGCGTCGCCCATTGCCATCGATCAGGTCGTGATCGGGTCGTGCACGAACGGACGCCTTGAGGATATGGAGATTGCAGCGTCGATTCTGAAGGGGCACAAGGTACATGAGCGCGTACGCTGCATCGTGATTCCGGGCTCGCCGTATGTCTATGAGGAGTCGATGAAGCGCGGCTATCTGGCGATCTTCATGGAGGCGGGGGCGGCGATCTCGACGCCGACCTGCGGCCCGTGTCTCGGCGGCTATATGGGGATCCTCGCGGCGGGCGACGACGAACCGCAATTTCCGCGGGCGCATGGGTCATGTGGACAGCGAGGTCTATCTCGCGGGGCCGCACGTCGCGGCGGCGAGTGCAATACTGGGGCGGATTGCCGCTCCCGAGGAGGTGGCGTGATGTTCGAGGGCAAGGTCTGGCGCTACGGCGATAACATCGACACGGATGTCATCATCCCTGCACGCTATCTCAATACGTTCGAGCCGAAGGCACTCGCGGCGCACTGCATGGAGGACATCGACACGACGTTTGCGGGCAGTGTTCAGCAGGGCGATATCATGGTCGGCGGAAAGAATTTTGGCTGCGGTTCCTCACGTGAGCACGCGCCGGTTGCGATTGCGGCATCGGGCATTCCCGTTGTGATCGCGGCGAGCTTTGCGCGCATCTTTTACCGCAACGGCATCAATATCGGGCTGCCGCTTCTCGAGATCGGCGACGATGTGGAGAAGATCAGCGCGGGCGACCGCCTGCGTGTCGATACGGAGACGGGAACGATTGAGAATCTGACGACGGGCGATACGTTCCATGCACATCCCCTGCCGGGGTTCGTGCAGGATATTGCACGTGCGGGCGGTCTTCTGAACTATATCAAGGAGAACGGAGGATTCCGTCATGGGGTATAAGATTGCGGTTGTCCCGGGCGACGGCATCGGGCAGGAGATCACGAGTGAGGCAGTACGCGTCCTGAAGACCGTCGATGCAAAGTTCTCGCTCGGACTTTCCTATGAGACGCGCGATGCGGGCGGCACGGCGTATGATAAATATGGGACACCGCTGCCCGAGGATACACTCGCCGTCTGCAAGGCATCGGACGGCGTGCTCTTTGGTGCGGTCGGCGGGACGAAGTGGGACGCGGTGGAGCCTGCGCTGCGCCCCGAACGCGCCATCCTTGGCCTGCGCAAGGGGCTCGGACTCTATGCGAATCTGCGTCCGGTCAAGGTGGCGGATGCGCTCATCGAGCACTCGCCGCTGAAGCCCGATCTCGTGCGCGGCGTCGATCTCGTCATTGTGCGCGAGCTGATCGGCGGCATTTACTTCGGCGAGAAGTGCGAGAGCGAGCACGTAGACGGCGTGGAGCGCGCATGGGATATGGAGAACTACTCCGTGCCCGAGGTAGAGCGTATCGCGCGTCTTGCGTTTGAGACGGCGCGTCTCAGACGCTCCAAGGTCACGTCCGTGGACAAGGCGAACGTGCTGGCAACGTCGCGCCTCTGGCGGCGTACGGTGACGGGACTGGCAAAGGACTATGCGGATGTGGAGCTCGATCATCTCTACGTCGATAACTGCGCCATGCAGCTTGCCGTGCGCCCGACACAGTTCGACGTCGTCGTGACGGGCAATCTCTTCGGTGATATTCTCTCCGATGAGGCGGCGGTGATCGGCGGCTCGATCGGTCTCATGCCGTCGGCGTCGATCGGGACGGGCACGAGTCTCTTTGAGCCGATTCACGGCAGTGCACCCGACATCGCAGGACAGGGAATCGCAAACCCGCTCGGGACGATCCTCTCGGCGGCGATGCTGCTGCGCTATGCGCTCCATGAGGAGGCGGCGGCCGCTGCGATCGAGGCGGCGGTGGATGCGGCACTCGCCGATGGGATGCGGACGGCGGACATCTACCTCGCGGATACGGGCTGCACGAAGGTCGGCACGCAGGACATGACGGATGCGGTGCTCAAGCACCTATAAGCTGTTGCCCTATCGGCACGGTGCGCTGCTCCCCTGATGGCAATCCATGGCTCCTCTGTCGGGGGCTTTGCCAATGCCAACAAAAATGCTGTACGAATGCAAAACACTTCGTACAGCATTTTTTCCATGTTATTCCACCGCCGGATGGCCCTTTCTCACATAGCGCCACCAGATAAAGGCGGCGAGGATGAGGAGAATCGTGCCCGAGGTCGGGAAGAGGTAGTGCATTCCGAGGTACGTCGCGACGACACCGCCGAGCAGCGGCCCCGTAGCAGAGCCGACCTGCTGCGCGGAGAAGAGCAGTCCAAAGACACTTCCTTTGAGCTGCGCGGGTGTATGCTGGGCGATGACGGCGTTCAGCGAGGGCTGAATCCCGGCGAGGAAGAGTCCCACGCCGAACTGCATGACGGCAAAGGGGGCGAGGGTGTCGGGGATGCCCTGCAGGATGAACATGGCTCCCGCGCACAGCATGGCGAGAAACATCGCGCTGAAGTAGCCGCGCCGTGTGCCGTAGATCCCCCAGAGCGGCGCGGAGATCGCGCCTGCGATGCCGCCGAGAGAGAATACTGCGCCCGCGACAAAGACGATGTTGTCCATCGCGCCCGCGAGCACCTTGATGTAGGTCGTCAGGACGGGCATGAGGATGTAGAGCACCACCTGCGCGAGTGTGCTCACGATCATCATCGTGCGCAGGATGGGGATGTGCCAGAGATGCATCGGACTGCGTTCCTCCGCCGTGAGCGGTGCGGTCTCCTTCGGCATCGGCGGTTCTTTGATGATAAAGGTGAACGCGAGGAAGTTGATGAAGAGCGCCAGACCGCCGATATAGAAGCTCGCACGCATCCCGAACAGCTCCGCGAGGACGCCGCCGAGCAGCGGCCCCACGACACCGCCCGCCGTGAGCGTGCCCTGCATGATGCCGAGGGAGAAGCCGAGTTTTTCCTGCGGTGCGTAGAGCGTCATGATGGCGAGATCCATCGGCCAGAGTCCTGAGGCAAATCCCTGAAAGAGGCGCACGATGATGAGCTGCTCGGGGGATGTGACGAGCCCGCCGAGCAGATAGCTGATCGCGATGAGAAGGCTCGCGCGCATCGCCATGAGACGTTTCCCTTTGCGGTCGGCGATGCGCCCCCAGATCGGTGCCATGACAGCGGAGACGAGGAACGTCACCGAGAACGCAAGCCCCGACCAGAGATTCACGGAGGCATCGTCCACACCGAGCTCCGTCGTCAGATACATCGGCAGGAACGGGATGATCATCGTATAGCTTGCGGACATAAAGAGCACGTTGCACGTGAGCAGCGCGAGTACCACTTTCCAGTTCATGACAGACCCTTTCTCTTTATCGTGTTTTACTATCATTCTACCACGTTTCATTGAAAAAGTAAGCGGCGAATATAGGACTAAATACCCCTGAGCGTTGATTTTCACGCGTCATTGTGCTATGATGAGAAAACGACGTGACGATATCGAAAAATCTAAACTACTGCAACACCATCTGCCGCGCGTCACTTACGGCAGATAATTTTCGAAAGTAAGGGTTGTCATGAAACACATCGTCGTAGATTTGGAAATGAATCCTGTGGGGAAGGAATACCGGGATATTCGGAGGAAACTGAACGGAGAGATCATCGAGATCGGCGCGGTGCGTCTGAATGAAGATTTTGTGCAGGAGGACGAATTTCAGTGCTATGTCTGTCCTGAGTATGGGATGGTAAAGAAGCACATCACCGAGCTGACGGGCATCACGCAGGAGAAGGTCGCGGGGCATCCCGCGTTCGCCGACAGATTTCACGCGTTCGTCGCGTGGATTGGCGAGGCAGAGACGAAGATCTACTCGTGGAGTATGTCCGACATCAAGCAGCTGCGCAAGGAGTGCCGTCTGAAACTGCCGGACTTTGACGTCACGTGGCTCGATGCGCGCTGGGTCGACCTCCAGCAGGAGTTTGACGACCGCCTCGGGCTCCACAACAGCCTCGCACTGAAGCATGCGCTCGGTGCGATGGGGCGCAAGTTCGAGGGGAGTCAGCACTCCGCACTTGCCGGCGCCGTCAATACGAGTGCCGTTCTCGCACTCATGCAGGACGACGCAAAGTTCCGCGAGACCATGCGTCCCGTCCTCGAGATCCTAGAGCCGAGCGACGGCCTCTCGGATTCGATCGGCGAGCTGTTCCCCGATCTGGAAAAATTGAAACGAAATCTATGATGGATTGAACCGCTGCACGGGGAACTGTACGGCGGCTTCTTGATGCAAAAAAGCCGCCCGATTGGGCGGCTTTTGTCATGTCGTTTGGTGGAGATGAGGAGAATCGAACTCCTGTCCGAAGATAACGTCACATGGATTTCTCCGAGCGCAGTCTGTGCTTTGTTTTAGGTTCGGCGTCCCCCGCAGACAGGGTGCGCTGTTCCGATCACGATGAAGTTCCCGTGAGAGTTATCGTGCGGTGGCTCTCAGGTATCCCACGTTTGACCCCTGTCTCCATCCGTGCGGGAGGCAGACGGAAAGGGGCTGGCTTAAGCCGCCAGAGCGTAGTCTTCGTTTGCTTTTATGTTTAAATAAAAGGTTCACCTTACTGACGGGATGATGACCCCCCGGCTCGCTGTCCACATGCCATCCATCTCCGTCGAGACCATTACATCCCCGATAATGGAAGCTGTGTGCTTATCCATACTATAACAAAAGGCGGATATGTTGTCAAATCCTGTTTTTTCTTGCATGTTCGCAATTTTTTTAGTATCATGTACGAGAAGAAGCAATCGGAATTGTTGGACGGTACGCTGTTTTGTTCGTCCGTTCATGGAGGTTTACGCTTGCAAAAACAGAAAACACTGGCGTCGCGCGTGGTCTACGATGGCATCGGACTGCATTCGGGACGGCCGGTCCACATGGAACTCGCACCGGCACCGCCGGGGTCGGGGATCCTGTTTGCGCGCGCCGATCTGCCCGACGCACCGCCTGTGGCGGCGACGGCAGCACATGTGACGGCGACGATGCGTGCGACGACCATCGGTGCGGGGACACTGAAGTTCTTTACGATTGAGCATCTGATGAGCGCCCTGCACGTGCATGGAATCGACAACTGCCGCGTGACGCTCGATGCGGAGGAGCCGCCCGTCGCCGACGGCAGTGCGCGTGCGTTCTTTGCGCTGATCGCGCGTGCCGGGAGCGTTGAGCAGGATGCTGTGCGGCAGGAGACGGTGATTGACCGCATCTACCGCGTGGACGACGGCAGCCACTTTGTCATGGCACTGCCGTACGACGGACTGCGCGTTTCGTTTACCTCGCTGAATGAGCATCCACTCATCGGGGTACAGTACTATGATATCGAGGTGACGCCCGCTGCCTATGAGCGCGAGATCGCGCCGGCGCGGACGATTGCCTATGAAAAGGAGATTGCGGCTCTGCGTGCGCATGGTCTGGGGCTGGGCGGCTCGCTGGAGACGGTGATCGTCTACAACGACGAGGGATGGATGAATCCGCTGAACTTCCCCAATGAGCTGGTGCGTCACAAGATTCTCGATGTGATCGGGGATATTCGTCTGGCGGGCATGGTTCGCGGACATATCATCGCCGTCGCCTCGGGGCACGCACTGAATACCGCGCTGGCAAAAGAGATTGCAGGGGAGAGGGATCAAGCATGACGCTGGATATCAATGAGATTCAAAAGATTTTGCCGCATCGTCCGCCGATGCTCCTTGTGGATCGGATCATCGAGCTGGAACCGTTCAAGTCGGCAACGGGCATCAAGTGTGTGACGATGAACGAGCCGTTTTTCCTCGGCCATTTCCCGGGGCATCCGATCATGCCGGGCGTTCTTCTGCTCGAAGGAATGGCGCAGGTCGGTGGGGTAACAATGCTTTATCCTGAGGAAAATCGCGGCAAGATTGCACTCTTTGGCGGGATGGAGAATGTGAAGTTCAAGCGCCCCGTCGTTCCCGGCGATGTGGTCGTGACGAAGGCAGAGCTGGTGCGTGTGCGCGGCGTGTTCGGCGTGCTTCATGCGGATGCGTATGTCGGAGAGGATCTTGTCGCGTCGGCAGACTTTAAGTTTGCGCTGAAAAACGGCGAAGATCTTTGACAGAACGTCATAATGACAGGATAAATGGACATAATTCACGATAAAACGCGAAATCCGGCGATAATGGCTGATTTTGCCATGTGAAAGTCTTGCCCTTTTGTCGGATTGTAATGGATAGTGGAATATGTCTGCCCCGATTCCTGTGGGGCTGAAGGAGTTGAAACAGATGACAGGCACGAGCAAGGTTCTTGCCTATATCCACGATACGGCGGTGGTCGCACCGACGGCGCGCATCGCCCGCGACGTGGAGATCGGCCCTTATGCGGTCATCTCGGATCATGTCCAGATCGGCGAGGGGACGAAGATCGGCCCACACGCCGTGATTAAGGAATGGACGCAGATCGGGTGCGACTGTCAGATTTTCCAAGGCGCATCCATCGGTGAGGTGCCGCAGGATCTGAAGTTTAAGGGCGAGAAGAGCTATACGTTCATCGGCGACCGCACGACGATCCGCGAGTGCGCGACCGTACACCGCGCGACGGGTGAGGGCGAGGAGACGCGCATTGGCGACGACTGCCTGCTGATGGCGTATACCCATGTGGCGCATAACTGTGTGCTCGGCAACCACATTATCATGAGCAACGCCGCCATGCTGGCGGGTCATGCAATCGTCGAGGACGGCGTTGTGATCGGCGGTATGGCGGGTGTGCACCAGTTTGTCAAGATCGGCCGCAACGCGATGATCGGCGGCACGTCAAAGCTCGTGCAGGACGTTGTGCCGTTCACCATGGTGGACGGGCATCCCGCGCGTGCCGTGGGGCTGAACAGCGTCGGCATCTCGCGTGCGGGCATCCCGCTCGATGTGCGCCGCCGCATCAAGCAGGCCTATAAGATCCTCTATCGCGCTGGGCTGAACCTCACGCAGGCGATTGCCGTGATTGAGCAGGAGGTGGACTCCTGCGAGGAGATCGATCACATGCTGCGCTTCCTTCGCAATGCGGAACGCGGCATTTGCCGGGAACGACACGAGGACTAGTGGGGGAACGTTATGGAGAAACTGGGGCTGCTCGCGGGTGTCGGACACCTGCCCGCCGCGTGTGCACGTGCGGCTCGGGCGCAGGGCTTTGAGGTGCATGCGATTGCACTCTTGCCGGACTGTGACCCGGAGCTGAAGGATGCGGCGAATGCCTATCGTGAGATCAGCATCGGCTCGATTGCGTCGATTTTGGCGTATCTGCAGCAGGAAAAGATCCAAAAGGTCACGATGATCGGCAAGGTGACAAAGGAACTGCTCTTTACGGGTGCGGTTCAGCCGGATGAGATGCTGCGCGGGATGTTGATGCAGCTGCCGAATCAGAATGACGATACGATCATGATGATGTTCGTCGGTGCGCTGATGAAGGTCGGTATCACGCCGCTCGATCAGACGGCGCTCATCCGCCCACTGATGCCGGCGGCAGGCGTTCTGACGAGCCGCCAGCCAAGCGATGCGGAGCGTGCGGATATGGAGTATGGGCTTCAGATGGCACGCGAGATCGGACGCCTCGATGTAGGGCAGACAGCGGTGGTGAAAGACCGCGCGGTCATGGCGCTTGAGGCGATCGAGGGGACGGATGCCTGCATTCGCCGCGGCGGGCAGCTGGCCGGAGGCGGTGCGGTCGTCGCAAAGGCGGCAAAGCCACAGCAGGACAGCCGTTTTGATGTACCTGCAGTCGGGCTCGATACAATCGAGTCACTGGTGGCAGTGAAGGCGTCTGCGCTCGTCATTGAGGCAGGAAAGACACTCTTTGTGGACAAGGAGCGTGCGATTGCCCTTGCCGAGGCGAACGGCATTGCGATAGCGGCAATGTAGTGGGACGCCCATTGCAGGCACGGATGGTGTTTGCTGTTGATTCTACCGAGGAGGTCTTGCCCATTTGAAGATCATGCTTTCGGCGGGAGAGACCTCCGGCGATCTCCACGGGGCAGCGTTAGCGCGTGAACTGCGCACACTGGACCCGTCGGTGAAGCTGATCGGCTTCGGCGGTACGGAGATGGCTGCGGCGGGAGTGACGCTCCGTCAAAATTATGCGGACTACAATGTGATGGGTATTTCGGCGGTGATTTTGAATCTCCGCCGAATTTTCGCGTTGCTTGATGATTTGACGCACTTGATGGACGAGGAGCATCCCGATGTGCTGGTCATCATCGACTATCCGGATTTTAACTGGCGACTGGCAGCGCGGGCAAAGGAGCGGGGGATTCCCGTCTTTTCTTATATTCCTCCGTCTGCGTGGGCATGGCGTAAGGGGCGCGCGAAGTCCTGCGCGGCCCTCGCCGATGAGATCGTCGCGATTTTCCCGCATGAGCTGCCACCCTACGAGGCGGCGGGGGCGAACATCTCGTTCGTTGGCAATCCGCTCGTCGATACGGTGCGTGCCGAGATGCCGCCAGAGGAAGCTCGGCGTCACTTCGGCATCGGTGCGGACGATGTGCCGATCCTGCTCCTTCCGGGCAGCCGCCGTGAGGAGATCGAGCGCCTCCTTCCTCCCATGCTGGGGGCGGCAGAGCGGCTCGGCGCGGCAGACCCTGCGCGCCGTTTCTTTCTGCCCGTCGCGGGCGGCGTGGATGAGGAGCGTATCAGAGCGCATCTCGCCGCCTCCGCGGCGGAGGTGACGCTGACCCACGACGCGCGCTATGCCCTCATGGGGCTCGCACGCGCGG
>ERZ773196.1829-NODE-1829-length-11495-cov-7.779808_pt1 | contig 11495 bp, 5 predicted proteins | sample MGYA00581009_ERZ773196 | MGnify/ENA primary metagenome ERZ773196 (study PRJEB29015, sample SAMEA2738162) | human oral metagenome | biome: human oral; feature: human-associated habitat; material: saliva | place: China | collected 2243 ...
TCAGGTTCCTTGTCTTTTTTAGGCTCTTTGTCTTTTTCAGGTTCCTTGTCTTTTTTAGGCTCTTTGTCTTTTTCAGGTTCCTTGTCTTTTTTAGGCTCTTTGTCTTTTTCAGGTTCCTTGTCTTTTTCAGCTTCTTTATCCTTCTCAGGCACTTTTTGCTTCTGATCATCATCCTGGCCACCATAATCTATATCACTGGCTCCCTCATCATATGATAATACTGATCTTATCATTAGAGCTCCCTTTTTATTATCTAGACTATCATAAGACCTGAAATAGCCACGGTCAATTTGATATGAATATTTCTTCATATTGCTAGCTGTTCTGTCAAGAGCTACCACAATTGATTTATTCGTATCATAATCTGGTTCTATTAGAACATAATATTCTCCGTCTACCTGTATATTATACTTTTCTAAATCTATCTCAGTATCTCCAAAGACATTCAAATGTCTAACTTTTACTGGCATTAATAATGTTTTTATACGTTTATTACTGTCGAATTTCACAACAGAAATCATAGCAGAAGTTCCCGTATTCTCTATATCGCTAGCAAACCTAACCTTTACTTTACTCAAGGTAGCTTTTTTCTTTGGCTTGAATGAAACTGCTACACCTAAATCACCATTTATACCAACAATCTGGTTTTTTCCACTCTCGTTTTCCTTACCATTATCATAATAAAGTTCAACGTCACCTAAATTATTCTTGTCTTCCAAGCTTATATCGAAATCACCTGAATTTTCATCAAGTGTCACCTTTTTTTCATAGAATTTATATCCATGCTTAAAGGCTCTGAGTGTGTATTCACCTACTGGAACATCTTTGATACTAAACCTTCCATTATTTCCTGTTAATTCAATCTCAGTTGTAGCATCTTCTACCAAATATACATTCACATCAGATAATTTTGTGCCTGATTTATCACTGACACTACCCTCTAAATTTCTTGTAGGTTTTTTTATCATATCAAAATCTACATGTGTAGTATTTTCTTTATTAATCTTAATAGTTTTGTCTATAGAATTATATCCAAATGCCTTGCAAGATATTTTTATATCACCTTCTGATGGATATACAAGGAAAAATTCACCACTGGTGGAGTTACTCTTAACCTTAATATCTGTACCTTCTACACTTATCTCTGCCTCTATTGGTTTTCCGTCAGACATTACTCTTCCCCTAATAGTCCCTATTTCCTTATCCATTGCCTTCACGACTGCAGCATAAGCATTGACAATTCCATAACCATATCCATTATTAGGTGTAGTTTTGTAGTAAGAATCGGTCCTAGGAGTTGCAGTTTCTTCCAATATTTTTTGTATCTCCCTATCATCTAGATTTTGTTTGGCAGATTTTACCAAGGCTGCAACACCGGCTACATGAGGAGCTGCCATCGAAGTACCACTCATATAGGCATAAGTATCTTTGATACTTGACCTTACCTTGACACCAGGAGCAGAAATTTCTGGCTTTATAAGGCTTGTATCAAATAGAGATGGCCCTCTTTTTGAAAATGAAGCTAGGTTGCCCATTATATCTACCGCCCCTACTGCGAAAGACTCTGGATATGATGCAGGTATAACTATACTGCTTTCGCCAGGTAATGATTCTCCAGGCATCTGATTACCTGCTGCAAATACAGGTAATATATGGGCCTGTCTCCACCTATCCACAGTTGATTTAAACCAAGTATCTGTTAAATACTGTGAACCACCCCATGAATTATTGATTATTTGAGGTGCCTTAGACGGGTCGTTTCCAGGAGCTAACATCCATTCTGCAGCCTTTATAAAACTTGATTGTTCTACATTCTTGTAATTACTATCAAATATTCTGGCATTTATCCATTGAGCATCAGGTGCTACACCTACCCTATTAAACTCCTCACCATTTGAGTTTAATTCTGAACCCAGTACTATACCGGTGCAATGGCTTCCATGGGCCATATCAAGAACACCACTAGTATCCTGCTTACCTTGAATGGCATCAAAATAATTACTGTCATTGAAGTTAACCCTATCACTTGACTGGTCATAACCTTTAAATTTTCTTTTTAAGGCAGGATGGTTAGCATCTACCGCTGAGTCCATAATACCAACCGTCACACCTTGACCTCTTATTCCCTGATTCCAAGCCAAATCAGCACCTATGTTCTTCAAGTTCCACTCTATCTCATCCCTGTCAGATTCTACCTTACTTGGTTGTTTGTCAACTGGATTTTCAGCTTGAATTTTCTGATTTATATCTATTTTATCTACTTTAGGATAAGATGCTAATTTCTCTATTAAGTTTGCCTTTGCTTTCAAATGTATTGCATTTATGATATAAAATCCTTCATAATTCTTTACATTTCCAGATTCTTTTTCCTCTTCTAACCAATCCAATATGCCATTTTGACTTTCAATAGCTGTCTGAGATAACTGAGCTATAACAGCCTTCCTATCTTTATCATCTTTACTCTCCTCTGTTTTTATGGTCTTACTAAGTTTTTGAATATCCTCATTTGATGTATCATCCTTAAAATAAACCATGCAATCTATGTAGTCACCAGTTTCATTTAACTTTGCCCTTAAGGCATCACTGATTACATTATCATATGACATTCCTTTTACCTGTATGATTTTTTCTAACGGTTTATGTGCTATAATGCTAGTACTAAAATTTGCCATTATCATACTAGTAGCCAAAATAAGACTCAGACAAGATTTTTTCATTTTATTTTGCACTTGTAATGCCTCCTAACTTTACCATAGGATACAAAATTGTATCCCATGGTAAAATATTTTTCAAATATTAGTATCAATATTATTAATCCTTCACTATTAATGACTTTATTGATTCTCTCATTGACCTTCCAATTGAGTTTATTCCACCAAGAATAGTAGCACTACTTATTTTCTTGTCTTCAATATATTTTTTCTGTCTTGAAGTCATATAATTTGAAACTAATTGTAATGGTGCTTTCTTATAAGCAGCTAACTGAGAACCTGCTAGAGCATCTGTCATTTTATCGTTATCACCGGCTGCCATAAGTATCTCATCAGTCTTCGTGTACAGCTCCTCTGACAATTTTAATGAAGTTTCATACCTATCATATCCACTAATCCTTCTTGTTTTTTTAGCAATCATATCTATTTTTCTTTCAAGATCATTTGATATAGACTTATCTCCACCAACAATAATTACCTCATCAGACTTCTTTATTAATGACATATCATCATCAGACAAACTCTTGCCGTTCGTTAAAATCATATTGTAGTCATTCTGAGCACAATAACCTGATATAGAAATTGCATCAGCATAATTAACTCCATTCACTATAACCAGCTTCTTAAGATCTGAACCAGTTTTCTTAGCTAATTCTATAGCTGTATCATACCTATCGCTACCATAAATTCTTTCAGTACTGATACCCATAGCTCTCAATTCATCAGTAACCTGTCTATTGATAGTATTATAACCACCAATTATACTTACTTCACTGACCCCTAGTCTTTTTAACTCTCTTATAGTTTCACTTGGCAGATAAGAGCTCTTAGTTAATAATATTGGAGCGCCTTTCTTGCTTGCAAACAGAGAGGTTGATAGAGCATCTACAGTCACTTGACCAGATGCCAATACAGCCTTCTTATTTGTCTTAGGGTATAGCTTTTTACTTATTTTACAAGCAGTGTCATACCTGTTTTCACCTTCAAGACTAGTAATTTCAGACTTTGCAATTTCATTTTTTACATCAAGTGTTAGCTTGGCAGTCTTTTCAGCATTCATGGCAGGAATATACATTTTTATTATAATGCTTTTCTCAGGTTCGCCCTTTCTAACGAATTTAAAAGTATTTACCCCCTTATCTTCATTAGCAAGGTTTGCTTCCTTAAAATCTTCACCATTTTTCACATATAGCTTGCCTACACTAGGTTTATCAACATCATACCTTTTGAACGTTAATTCATATGTGGTTTGATCTTTATCCTTGTCATATTTTGTTACTACCTTATGGTCTTTAAGGAAAATATCTGCCATTGATTCCCTGTTGTTCTCATCCATGATTTTTGCATCAATATTTTTCTTGACAGAATTATCATTATCCTTTTCTTTATTTTTATCTTTGTCTTCGTTTTTATCCTTTTCTTTGTTTTTATCCTTTTCTTTGTTTTTATCCTCTTCTTTGTTTTTATCCTTTTCTTTATTTTTATCCTCTTCTTTGTTTTTATCTGCATTATCTATTTTGATATCTTCAGATGCTTTAAACTTTTCAATTGCCTTTTCTAATTTTTCTATCTGTTTTTTATAATCGTCATCATTTCCAGACACATTTAATATATTTACAGATTCATTTATTACCTTATTAAGTTCATCGTAAGCAAGTTTAGATTTTTTACCTTGTTCTATTTTCTTAGCTATACTTACCTTGTTCTCCAAAGATTTTCTCGCCTGGCTAGAAACTTTTTCCGTCTTTTCTATTAGGGACTTAATAGCATTATCTATTTCCTTAATCAGCTCAGCCCTTTTATCCTGTCCCCTCTTACTCTTTGTCTCTTTAAGATAACTTTTGGCTTCAGACAACTTATCCTTTAGATACTCCAATGTTTCATCAGTGTATTTGTCTGAATTTAATTTTACTTCCGCTTCGCTTATTACCTTTTCCAACCCACTAGTATCATATCTAAGTCTATCAGGTGAGTGCTGTAGTGCAAACTTATAATCATCTGTCTTAGAATCTTGTATATCATCTCTAGCAAGGTATTCTTTCAGCTCTTTATAGCTATCTTCTGCGAATTTCTTTGCTTCTTTAACACTCTCTTGAGTATATTTACCTGATTCTGAATCTGATTTTAAATCTGCATCTGCCTGTCTTTTGACAATATCAAACTCTATATATAAATTAGGTTTTATAATAGAATTAAATAAATTTTTATATGCCTCACTTACTTCATCTTTTGTGGAATTAATATTGTTACTAACTAATATTGCATTATTATAGGCAGACATTAGGTTTTCATATGGTTTCTCAGGTATAATATTTTTATAGACTTGATAATAATCCTTTTTTATGCTATTTATTAAGTTTATTAACTGAGTCTTATCCACTTCATTATCATTGTATCCATCAGTCTTTTTAGCATAATCTATATCTAAGACTACTGTATGTGCGTGAGTCTTATCTCCAAAGACTGGTGTAGCAGAGTCAAGACCCAAATACAATTGTCGTGTAGATCCATCTACTGGAATTTCAACCTGAGTAGGATATTCGTATTCCTTATCAACTGATTCATACTTCATTCTTATCCTAGCTGTTGTTTTATTCTTAGCCTCAAACTTTTTACCACTCTTTTGATTTCCTTCAAAGTAGTATATTTTAGATATTACTCCTGTAGGATTACCACCTTCTCCATAAAGTGGTCTTAGCTTCAGCGTCAATATTTTATCTGAACCATTGATACTTAGTTTGGCCCTATTTATAAGTGCAGGTGCAGCATGGGTTTCGGAATGGCCATCCTCATGTAAAAACTTAACATTTACCGTATAGTCCTTAGATTCATTTTTTCCTGGTATATTTGGTTCTTCCTTATTACCGGCTCCATTGTCAGGTTTAAGATTTTCGTTGTCTGTTTTTACCTTTTCATCATAGTTGATGCTTAGCTTATTATCTGTAATATAACGTTTTCCATCTACTTTTTCCTTAGAATCACAGTATGTTATATCTATTGGCAGAAGGTCTTGCTTGCCATCTACATCTAATTCTATTTTTTCAGGACTATACAAAGCTTTTGTTCCATCTACAAAATCAACCTGAAATTTTTTCCTTGTAATTGTGTTAGCTGGTTGAAGTATATTTTTTCTTGAATATTGAAATTCTGTAATTAATTTATCAATTTTATTCTCACTCATGATAGGTCTTAAATACAAAACTAATTTCTTACTCTTTCCACCTTCTTTAACAATATACTTTGCATCCTTACTTATAAATTTTGAAAAATCGGTGTTCTCGTGCCCATTTGGTTTTTGTAAATTTACCTTGATATCATATATAGCGTCATTTTCTTGGCCCTTATTTTTATCATCTTCAATTAAGTCATTGCTGTTTCCATCTTTTCTTTTCAAAGAATTTGCAGCCTTCATTAATTCATCATAAATTTCTTTTGTATCATTAGGAACCGGCATAGTGTTTTTGGTAGTCTCTAGCCATTTTTCCGCCCTGGTGAAAGCTACCAAAAATTTTGCATATGAATCAGATTCATAACTTCCTCTTTTATCCACCCTATCTTTAACTTTGTCATATAAGCCTTGTAGTTTTTCAGTATTATAACGTAGAACTGTGAAGCTTAAATTAGTGACCCTAGCCACATCTCCAACAAGGTCAGACAGGTCCTTATTATCCATGCTTCTACTTATACGTTCGAGTTCACTTTTAAAATTTCCTAGACTCTCTTTAGTATAGATTTCAGGTGAATAAATAGAACTATCTAAACTGCTTTTCTGTTGACTAAGTTTTTTTGTTAATATACCTCTTGTCGTTTCCTTATATTCCGCATAATATATAGGCTTAACAATTTCATATAGTCTGGTTAAATCTTCCTCGCCCATATCTCTAAAGTCTCTAATCTCACGTAAAGCATCATCTATCTTCCTAGTCTCAGTAAGATCCATTATCTCACGTTTTATGGCATCGCCTCTCTTCATCCAAGCCTGAATCTTATTTTCAACATAGCCTTCTGGTCTTTTGTCTTTTAGGGATGTATTTACTTTTTTTAATTGACTATACTTTATATCTATTCCAAAAGGTTCACTTATAGTAACTTCTTCATTATTATTGTTTATATATTTTAAGCTATTTACAACTAGATTTTCAGGTCCAACTTCTCCAGGTACTGTAACACTAAACATCGCAATATCACTGTCTTGTTCTACAGGTCTTATAGCAGTAATTGGTTTGACAGTTGCTATTCCGTTAAAGGAAATATGCTTGATAGATTTGACCATATTTTTGTTCATTGACAGCATGATATCATGTTCATTTCCAGATTTAACTACGGCTACAATTCCAAATAATTTTTTTATTTCCGTATTATTTTCTCCCTTAGTATAGATATCTTGAGCTGGAGTATAAGAATTTACACTGGTAACTTTATATATATCAAAATCTGCCTCTTTACCTTCATAGTATCCATCTTGTCTAAGTTCATTAGACAAGGGAAAACACAAAGCAGTTTTTTCAAGCAACAAATCATCATAAAGTGATTTAGCTTGTGCATCCGTTAAATTTTCCAATTTTCCATTTATACGATATGCTTCCTGCCACAACTTCCACCACGGTGTATCTTGAATTGCAGCTTCATTCATTTTACTACCGTCACTAAATACATCAAAAGGAGTTCCATTATCCACTGTTTTGATAAATATTGTACCTATATATCTATCACGGATACTCTTGTCAGATATAATCCCTTCTACCAGTTTTCTTAGCTTGGCCTTTATTTCACTCTCTTCTTTTCCATTTCGCAAAACACCTAAATTAGCACGACTTTCAACATGGTTAATTTCAGCGAAACCTGGTACTAGGGTTCCAGTTGTCATTATCAAAGACAGGGCAACTGAGGCCATTTTCTTGCTTATATTATATTTTTTATTAAGCATAACTTCCTCCTTTGTTTTACAACTTTTTTAATATGCTTTTTTTGTCAGAATTTAGAATAACGTTTACATAATTATTAGAGTAGCGCTACCATTTTTATAATTATAAACATATTTCTACCGAAATATATATTACCATAGTTTAAATGCGATTACAAGTCATTATTACTCTCATCGTTACTTTCTTATTTGTTATTTAATTATAAATATAGTAATAAAATTTAACTTATTTTGGACTATATAGAAATTATGCTAATATTATATTTTAAATATTTCTTTTTCCTTTACTTATATAAGAAAATAAAGGTAAATAAAAAAAGAGGTTATGCATTCATTAACATATATCTTGAATGCATAACCACCAATATGAGATCTACCCACGTATAATCTCACTCATATTAAATTTACAAATCATAGTATAAACTGCACAAACTACTTAAGTCCTGCTAATATTGATTCGATCTTTTCCTTAGGCATAAAACCTATTTCTCTTCTTACTTCCTTACCACCCTTGAAGAAAACTACTGTTGGTACAGTACTTACACCGAATTCCTGAGCCAACTCCATGCTTTCGTCAACGTCAACCTTAGCAAAGTAAGCTGAGTCCTTATGTTCTTCAGCTACTTCACTAAAAACAGGTGCTAGCATATTACATGGTCCACACCAAGTAGCAAAAAAGTCTACTACTGCTATGCCTTCATTTTCCTTTACATTCTTTACGAAATCCTCTACCTTAATTACATTTGCCATATTTATATCCTCCTAAATTATATTCATCAAATATCATTTTATCATATATTTTTGAGTAAGTATACCACATTCTAATTATACCTGAAAAAAGTCATTTGAAACATATTTCTTTATTTTTCACTTATTAATAGCTCATTTGAGAAATATAAAATACCATTATAAGCTACCTAACTTTTCCTACATCAATCAACTTGGTAGATTGAACAGCCGTCATTTATTCTTTATTATTCTTATCAGTATTTATTTTTTCATTCTTTTTCTTATCATTCTTTTTATTAGCATTTTTTGCCTTGTCAGGCTTTGACTTTTGTTTTATTGGCTTACCCTTAGGTAGGTCAATACTAAAGCTAGTTCCCTGACCAAGCTTTGACTGTACCCTTATATTACCATATAGGGTTGTAACTATTAGTTTGGCAATTGAAAGACCAATACCAGATCCCTCAACCTCAGTAGCCCTAACAGAATCACTCCTGAAAAACCTTTCGAAAATCCTCTTTTGGTCCTTATCGGAAATACCTATTCCTGTATCCTCAACCAAAATCAAGACCCTGTCCCTGCCCTTATCACTAGCCGTAATAGAAATTTTATCGCCTGCCTCAGTATATTTAAAGGCATTGTCGACAAGTATTCTAATTAACTGGTTAAGCTTTGTCTTATCTGTGTAAATTATCTTATTTTTCATTTTGATTTGGTAGTTAAAGGATTTTTCCTGGTAGTCGGCTATTTCTAGATAGCTTTCAAAGGTTTCCTTAAAGAGGTCTTCTAGGTCTACTCTACCAATATTAAGCTTGACTATAGACTCCTCCTTAGTTAGAGATAGGAGCTCATTTATCATCTTTTTTAGCTGCCTCGTCTCCCTCATAGCCACTGCGATAGTCTCTGCCTCGTCTTCTATAGTAACGTCTGGCTGCTTTAATAGGGATTCAAGCTTTGACTGGATAATAGCTACAGGCGTCCTAAGTTCATGTGATGCATCCTGGACAAACTTAACCTGGTTATTCCACGATATTTCTATTGGCTTGAGGGCCTTACTAGATAGGTATCTGGCTATTACGTACACTAGTAATAGGGATAGTATATCTACCAATATTAAGAGTGTTACCATATTTCCCAAGCTCAGAATTTCCGAGTCAATATTCCTCATAATTTTGAACTTGTAGTCATCATCACCCTTGACCAATAGACTCCTAAAATTGTATCCGTTTATATTTTCATATGTGAAGCCTAGCTCTTTTACCATACTTTCCTCGGGTAGACTAATACCAAAATACCTGTTCCTAGTATAATATAAGAGAGTCTTATCCTTGTATATATATAGGATATCTTTTGGGTCCTGTAGACTTATAGGCTTTAGGATTGAATCTTTGCTATACTGCTCCTTTATAAAGTGGTACTCCTCAGCTATATTATTGTCAATACCACCTATAAGACTTATGCTAAAATAATTGTATATAAAGCAGCTAACCAAAATCACAAAGACCTCAACTACACACATTATGGTCAAAGTGAGCTTCCTTTTGGTCTTATCAAAAACATTATTGTTTATCATCCAGTATATAACCAACCTTTCTCTTTGTCTTTATGTATTTATCATAATCATACTTGGATAATTTTTTTCTTAGGTTACTCACATATACTTCTACAATTTCAATTGTAGCATCTGAATCTATCCCCCAAATCCTGTCATATATTTGCTCCTTCAATAGGATTGAGCCCTTATTTAGAACGAAGTACTCTAGAAGTTTAAACTGCTTGTTTTGTAACTCTATTTCCTCATCATTTATATATACACTATTCTTTTCAGAATCTATTCTTAAGTCCTTAAATTCCAGGTACTTCTTGTCCTTTATCTTTCCGTTAGTCCTAAGTATAGCATATACCCTAGCTACAAGTTCATCCATATAAAAAGGCTTAGTTAGGTAGTCATTTGCACCAAGAGTAAAGGCTTCAACCTTGTCATCAAGGGCCTCCTTGGCAGTCAATATTAAGATTGGAGTATCAATACCATCCTTCCTAGCCTGGTTTAATATTTCTATGCCTCCCATATTAGGTAGCATAAGGTCTAGTATAACTAAATCATATATCCCCTGAGAAATTAGGTAAAGACCCTCTTCACCGTCACCACAAGTTTCAGTGTCAAACTGCTTTGAAAGTTCCTTTTCTATATCCTTTTGAATCGTTTTATTATCTTCAACTATTAGTATCTTCATAGTTTTCCTCCCTATCAACACTCAATTATAAATATCAACGGCTAAACTCGACTAGCCAATTTTAATTCCCTACTATAAAATAATTTCATTTTTTTGTTTGAATATCATGTAACCCTATTTTATCATTATTAGAAGAAAATATCCATACATACCCTTATAATATATGTTATAATATTCAAGAATAAGTAGAGGAGGTCAACCATGTCTAATAAACAAATAACTTTTAATGAGCTACTTAAACCAGTAAATCCAAGTGATGTAAAAATATCTGAAAAGATAAATAAAACTAATAGAAAAAACGCTTCAAAAGAAGATCCTTTAAAGAATATATCTGAAAAGTCAACAAGTAAAACAAGACCTAAGCGTCCCAGCTCTCAGGATAATAAAGCTAATACAAAATCCAAGACTTCTACTAAATCCAGAGCTACAAGTGATACTAAGACCCCAAAAAAAGCTAGCCTCACAAAAGTAGCTAAGACTACCAGTAAGAATAAAACCTCAAGGGTTAGCTTTACCCAAGATGAATTGGACAAGCTATGTGAAGTATATGACTGGTATATGGCTATCAAAGACCTTGACCCTTTAAAGCAGGTAAAACATATTGAAAATACAAATATTAAAATAGAGGAAGATATTATAAAGCAAGCTAAAAAGGTCTCCATAACCATTGACCAGGATGTATGGGAAAACTTCTCTACCCTAGCTACAAATATCTCTCAAAAAAAAGGCCCCCTACTTACTGAGATACTAAAGGAGTACCTTTTAAAGCACAGGGACCTATACTAAGTTCAACTAGAATATTTCTCATAAAAAAGATCGATAGCACCCCCCATTAGGGGGGATTTTTTATGGCTCTATGTCAAATAACGTTGGTGATAATTTAAATCAATAAAATCTATT
>ERZ773196.1831-NODE-1831-length-11487-cov-33.106980_pt1 | contig 11487 bp, 8 predicted proteins | sample MGYA00581009_ERZ773196 | MGnify/ENA primary metagenome ERZ773196 (study PRJEB29015, sample SAMEA2738162) | human oral metagenome | biome: human oral; feature: human-associated habitat; material: saliva | place: China | collected 2243 ...
TTCTCATGCGTGTAGTTGAGTTTTTAGATACCAGTCTCCGAGATGGTGAGCAGACGCCGGGTGTCAATTTTTCAATTAAAGAAAAGGTTGCTATAGCTAGACAGCTAGAGAAATGGGGAATTTCATCAATCGAAGCTGGTTTTCCAGCAGCTAGTCCAGATTCATTTACAGCAGTTCAAGAGATTGCCAAAGCTATGAAAACAACAGCAGTGACAGGGTTAGCTCGTTCTGTTAAATCTGATATTGATGCTTGTTATGAAGCTCTTAAGGATGCTAAGTATCCACAAATCCATGTCTTTATTGCAACGAGTCCTATTCATCGTGAATTTAAGTTGAATAAGAGTAAAGAGGAGATATTGGAAGCTATTAAAGAGCATGTTTCCTATGCAAGGAGCAAGTTTGAAGTAGTAGAATTCTCTCCAGAGGATGCGACAAGAACTGAGCTCGATTTTCTCCTACAAGTCGTTCAGACAGCAGTAGACGCAGGCGCGACTTATATCAATATACCTGATACTGTTGGTTTTACTACACCTGAGGAATATGGAAGTATCTTTAAATATCTGATTGACAATGTAAAAACTGACCGTCAGATCATCTATTCTCCTCACTGTCATGATGACCTTGGAATGGCGGTAGCAAATAGCCTTGCTGCTGTTAAGAATGGGGCAGGACGTGTTGAAGGCACCATTAACGGAATCGGAGAAAGAGCTGGGAATGCTGCTTTAGAAGAAATAGCAGTGGCCCTCAATATTCGACAAGATTACTACCAAGCAGAGACAAGTATTGTCCTAAATGAAACGATTAATACGTCTGAAATGGTCTCTCGCTTCTCAGGGATTCCAGTTCCAAAAAATAAGGCAGTTGTCGGTGGAAATGCCTTCTCTCATGAATCAGGTATTCACCAAGACGGTGTTCTTAAAAATCCTCTTACTTATGAAATCATCACACCTGAACTGGTAGGTGTTAAGAGCAACAGTCTTCCGCTTGGAAAATTATCTGGTCGACATGCTTTTGTTGAGAAACTAAGAGATTTGGCCCTAGACTTTACAGACGAAGACATCAAACCACTTTTTGCTAAGTTCAAGGCTTTGGCTGATAAGAAACAAGAAGTCACAGACGCGGACATTCGTGCTCTAGTAGCTGGTACCATGGTTGAAAACCCAGAAGGCTTTCACTTTGATGATTTACAACTTCAAACTCATGCGGAAAATGATATTGAAGCGACTGTTAGCTTGGCTAATTTGGATGGTGAAAAGGTTGAATTTAATGCAACAGGACAAGGTTCGGTTGAGGCCATCTTTAACGCTATCGACAAATTCTTTAATCAATCTGTTCGCTTGGTATCCTACACAATTGATGCAGTAACAGACGGGATTGATGCTCAGGCACGTGTCTTGGTTACTGTTGAAAACAGAGATACTGAAACTATCTTTAACGCAGCAGGTCTTGATTTTGATGTGTTGAAAGCATCAGCTATTGCTTATATCAATGCCAATACTTTTGTTCAAAAAGAGAATTCTGGCGAGATCGGCCCAAATGTTTCCTACCGCGACATGCCTAGTCTTTAAAGGAGAATTCTATGACAAAGAAAATAGTTGCCCTAGCAGGCGACGGAATTGGACCAGAAATCATGGAAGCAGGTTTAGAAGTTCTAGCATCGATAGCCGAAAAAAAAGGATTTGGCTTTGAGATAGACAGAAGACCATTTGGAGGTGCAGGTATTGATGCCACAGGTCATCCCTTACCAGGTGAAACACTCAAGGCATGTAGAGAAGCAGATGCTATTCTCCTAGCAGCTATCGGTAGTCCTCAGTATGATAATGAGGCAGTTCGACCTGAACAAGGCTTGCTGGCTCTTCGTAAGGAACTCAATCTCTATGCTAATATTCGTCCGGTTAAAATCTTTGATAGTCTCAAGCATTTATCACCTCTTAAGCCCGAACGAATTGTTGGTGTTGACTTTGTAGTAGTGCGTGAGTTGACAGGTGGGATTTACTTTGGAGATCATATCCTTGAAGAGAAATCGGCACGTGATATCAACGATTATAGCTATGAGGAAGTAGAGCGGATTATACGCAAGGCCTTCGAAGTTGCAAAAGGTCGAAATAAAGTTGTTACTAGCATCGATAAGCAAAATGTGTTAGCAACTTCAAAACTCTGGAGGAAAGTAGCTGAAGAAGTCGCAAAAGATTTTCCGGATGTAACCTTGGAGCATCAGCTGGTTGACTCAGCTGCCATGCTCATGATTACAAATCCAGCCAAGTTTGATGTTATCGTGACAGAGAATCTTTTCGGAGATATCTTGTCTGATGAATCAAGCGTTCTATCTGGTACACTTGGAGTTATGCCATCGGCTAGTCACTCTGAAAATGGACCGAGCCTTTATGAACCCATTCATGGTTCAGCACCTGATATCGCAGGTCTAGGAATTGCAAATCCGATTTCCATGATTCTATCTGTTGCAATGATGTTGCGAGATAGTTTTGGACGATATGAGGATGCGCAGCGTATCGAACATGCTGTAGAAGAAACTTTAGCTGCTGGCATTTTAACAAGAGATATAGGAGGACTGGCTTCGACTAGAGAAATGACAGAAGCCATCATTGCAAGACTATGAAACTAAACGAAGGAATTACTTTTGCTCTCTTAATTTGGAACTTTTTGATTTTTGTAATCTACGGCATTGACAAATTCAAAGCCAAAAGAGGTGCTTGGCGAATCCCGGAAAAATATTTATTATCATTTGCATTCTTTTGTGGCGGTTTTGGAGCCTGGTTGGCAGGAATTACTTTTCACCACAAGACCAGAAAATGGTATTTTAAAACAGTTTGGTTCCTAGGAATAGTAACTACACTAGTGGCTTTGTATTTTGTATGGAGGTAATGAATGGCAGGAAAATCGATTTTTGATAAATTATGGGACCTCCATGTAATCACAGGAGAAGAGGGACAACCACAACTCATGTATGTGGATCAGCACTACATCCATGAAGTGACTAGTCCTCAAGCTTTTCAAGGATTACGAGATGCAGGGCGAAGATTGAGAAGACCAGATTTAACATTTGGTACCTTTGACCACAATGTTCCAACGGTAAATATTTATGATATTCGAGATGTAATCTCGAAAGCACAGATTGATAAGTTGGCAGAAAATGTTGAGGAATTCGGGATTGAACATGCTGCCCACGGTTCAGAAAAACAAGGTATCGTTCATATGGTTGGTCCAGAAACAGGACGAACACAACCAGGAAAATTCATCGTCTGCGGAGATAGTCATACAGCGACCCATGGAGCTTTTGGAGCCATCGCCTTCGGAATTGGGACTAGTGAAGTCGAACATGTCTTTGCTACTCAAACCATTTGGCAGGTTAAACCCAAGAAAATGTTGGTGGAATTCACAGGAGTTCCTCAAAAGGGAGTTTATTCCAAGGACTTCATTTTAGCCTTGATTGCCAAGTACGGTGTTGCTTGTGGTGTTGGCTACGTGGTGGAGTATCGAGGTCAGGCTATTGATGCACTCAGTATGGAAGAGCGAATGACCATCTGCAATATGTCCATCGAGTTTGGATCCAAGATGGGAATCATGAATCCAGATCAGACTACCTATGACTATCTTGAGGGACGTGAGTGTGTTCCTAAGGATTTTGATGCAGCAGTAGCCGATTGGAAAAGATTAGTTAGTGATGACGATGCCGTTTATGACAAGGTTATCCGTATGGATGTTTCTGAATTAGCACCTATGGTGACTTGGGGAACCAATCCTGCCATGGGAGTTGACTATGAGACTAGCTTCCCAGAAATAAAAGATATGAACGATGAACGGGCCTATCATTACATGGATTTACAGCCAGGTCAGAAACCAGCAGATATCGAACTTGGCTATGTCTTTATAGGTTCTTGTACCAATGCTCGGCTTAGCGATTTGCAACTAGCAGCTCGGTTTGTAGAAGGGAAGAAGATCGCTCCAAATTTAACGGCTATCGTGGTACCTGGTTCTCGACCGGTCAAGCGAGCTGCTGAAAAGTTGGGCTTGGATAAGATTTTCCAAGATGCAGGCTTTGAGTGGAGAGACCCAGGTTGCTCTATGTGTCTAGGGATGAATCCTGACAAGGTACCAGATGGTGTTCACTGTGCCTCAACTAGCAATCGTAACTTTGAAGATAGACAGGGATTTGGAGCGAAGACCCATCTTTGTAGTCCAGCAATGGCAGCAGCGGCAGCTATCGCAGGACGTTTCGTAGATGTTCGGCAAATGCCAGAAGCCCAGTAAGGAGAGGATATGGAAAAATTTACAGTTTATACAGGAACAACGGTTCCTCTTATGAATGATAATATCGATACCGACCAAATCCTACCTAAACAGTTTCTGAAGTTGATTGATAAGAAGGGTTTTGGAAAATACCTCATGTATGCTTGGCGTTATGTGGATGATCAGTATACTGAGGACCCAGACTTTGTCTTTAACCGATCTGAATATCGTAAAGCCAGTATCCTCATCACAGGAGATAATTTTGGGGCTGGTTCTTCGAGGGAACACGCTGCTTGGGCATTAGCAGACTACGGCTTTAAGGTCGTTATTGCTGGCTCTTTTGGAGATATTCATTACAATAATGAACTCAATAATGGCATGTTGCCTATTGTTCAGCCTAGGGAGGTTAGAGAAAAGCTAGCCCAACTTAAACCGACCGACCAGGTAACTGTGGACTTGGAACAACAAACAATCATCACACCAGTCGGAGAATTTACCTTTGAAATAGATAGTGAGTGGAAACACAAGCTCTTAAATGGTTTAGATGATATCGGTATTACCTTGCAGTATGAAGACTTGATTGCTGCTTATGAAAAACAACGACCAGCCTACTGGCAAGAATAAAAAAATAGAAAAGGAGACAGAACTATGACAAAACACATTCAATGGAACGGAACACTTTCACAAGAAGGTTATGACATTTTAAAAGGTGAGGGCGGATGTATCGTTTGTCCTACTAAAGTTGGTTACATTATCATGACTAGCGACAAGGCAGGACTTGAGCGCAAGTTTGAAGCCAAAGAGCGTAACCGTAACAAACCAGGTGTTGTCCTCTGCGGTAGCATGGACGAGCTTCGTGACTTAGCACAACTTAACCCAGAAATTGAAGCCTTCTACCAAAAACATTGGGACAAAGACATTCTTCTCGGTTGTATCCTTCCATGGAAACCAGAAGCATTTGAAAAACTCAAAGCGTATGGTGATGGACGTGAAGAACTTATGACTGACGTGCGTGGTACTAGCTGTTTTGTTATCAAATTTGGGAAAGCTGGTGAACAATTGGCAGCTAAACTTTGGGAAGAAGGCAAAATGGTATATGCTTCATCTGCAAACCCTTCTGGAAAAGGAAACCGAGGTAAGGTTGAAGGAATCGGTGAACGTATCGAAGGAGCAGTGGATCTTGTCATCGAAGCAGACGACTATGTTGCATCTATCCAACCAGACAAAACAGTTGAAACACGATACGAACAAGGTGTGATGGTGTCTATGGTTGATAAGGATGGCAAACTCATCCCAGAACAAGGTAGAGCACGTTCAATCTCACCAGCTCCAGTTGTGATCCGTAAAGGACTGGATATTGATAAAATCATGATGCATCTATCAGATACCTTTAACTCATGGGATTATCGTCAAGGTGAGTATTATTAAGATAAAACAGATAATAGAGAGTTCATAAACTCTCTATTTTTAATGAAATAATCAGTAAAACCCGAACGTTATAAATTTTAGGTTTCAAAATAATTGACAAAAACTTTACCTTAGTTTATAATCGTTAGAGGAAACGTCGGAAAAGGCGTAGTGATGCGAAAGCATAGGTAGGTCATTATAAAAGAAACGAGACATCGAAATGTTAAACGAATTTCCGATCTTTGACTATGAAGATATTCAGCTAATTCCTAACAAGTGTGTCCTTAAAAGCCGAGCTGAAGCCGATACACAAGTGACACTTGGGAAGCACACCTTTAAATTACCAGTTGTTCCTTCGAATATGCAAACAATCCTAGATGAAGATGTTGCAGAACAGCTTGCAAAAGGTGGTTATTTCTATATCATGCATCGATTCGATGAAGCTGGACGCATCCCTTTTGTGAAACGCATGCATGAGAAAGGGTTAATTGCTTCTATCTCTGTTGGTGTTAAAGATTACGAGTATGATTTTGTAAGTCAATTAAAGGATGATGCTCCAGAGTACATTACTATTGATATCGCTCATGGTCATGCAGACAGCGTGATTTCAATGATTCAACACATCAAGAAAGAATTGCCAGATACCTTTGTCATCGCTGGTAACGTTGGTACTCCAGAAGCCGTTCGTGAACTTGAAAATGCTGGTGCAGATGCTACTAAGGTCGGAATCGGTCCAGGTAAGGTATGTATTACTAAGGTCAAAACTGGTTTTGGTACTGGTGGTTGGCAGTTAGCAGCTCTTCGCTGGTGTGCTAAAGCTGCCCGTAAACCGATTATTGCCGATGGTGGTATCCGTACACACGGAGATATTGCCAAGTCAATCCGCTTTGGTGCAAGTATGGTTATGATTGGTTCACTATTTGCAGGTCATATCGAAAGTCCTGGTAAAACAGTTGAAGTTGATGGTAAACAATTCAAAGAATACTATGGTTCGGCTTCAGAATACCAAAAAGGTGCTTATAAGAATGTTGAAGGAAAGAAAATTCTTCTTCCTGCCAAAGGACATTTACAAGATACCTTAACAGAGATGGAACAAGATTTGCAAAGTTCGATTTCTTATGCTGGAGGTCGTAAAGTAGCTGATCTTAGACATGTAGATTATGTGATCGTGAAGAACTCTATCTGGAATGGAGATGCTCACTAAAAATATGATTACTTATTTATGCCGCGAATTGGCGTGGCGTTTCTACAAGGTACCGTAAATACCTAACAATGAGTAAGTCGAAGAGAGATAAAAAGAAGCAGGGCTATCTGTTTCAATCTTTCCAAGGGACTTACGTTGTAAGTCCCTTTTTATTTCGGAGGTTAATGTGAAATTACTAGAGGAACGTATTTTAAAAGATGGGAATATTCTAGGTGAGAATATTCTTAAGGTGGATTCCTTCTTGACTCACCAAGTTGATTATAAGTTAATGTGTGAGATTGGTCGTACTTTTGCAGAGCATTTTAAAAATGCAGGTATCTCAAAGGTTGTGACCATTGAAGCATCTGGAATTGCTCCAGCTCTATATGTTGCAGAACAATTAGATGTACCCATGATTTTTGCTAAGAAGGCAAAAAATATTACCATGAATGAAGGAATTTTAACTGCTGAAGTCTATTCTTTCACTAAGCAGGTTACTAGTACCGTATCTATTGCCGGGAAGTTCTTATCTCCCGGAGACAAAGTACTAATTATTGACGATTTTTTGGCAAATGGTCAAGCAGCTAATGGTTTGATTCAGATTATCGAACAAGCTGGTGCTACAGTCGAGGCCGTCGGGATTGTGATTGAAAAATCTTTCCAAGATGGTCGTGAACTGTTAGAAAAATCAGGTCATCAGGTAGTATCACTTGCTCGTTTAGAGCGTTTTGAAAATGGAAGAGTTATCTTCAAGGAGGCAGACATCTAATGAATCAAAAAGAAAACCACTCAAAAGCGGCCGTATTGGGCTTGCAACACTTACTTGCCATGTACTCAGGATCAATCCTGGTACCAATCATGATTGCAGGTGCCCTAGGTTACTCACCTCAACAACTGACATACCTTATCTCTACAGATATCTTTATGTGTGGGGTTGCAACTCTCTTACAATTGCAACTTAATAAATATTTTGGTGTCGGTTTACCTATTGTTCTTGGGGTAGCCTTCCAGTCTGTTGCTCCACTTATTATGATTGGACAAAGTCACGGTAGTGGTGCTATGTTTGGTGCCTTGATTGCTTCTGGTATTTATGTCGTTCTTGTAGCTGGCGTATTTTCTAAGGTTGCAAATCTGTTTCCTTCAATCGTAACAGGTTCTGTCATTACAACAATCGGTTTAACTTTGATTCCTGTAGCTATCGGAAATATGGGAAATAACGTCGAAAAACCAACGGGACAAAGTTTAGCATTAGCAACAATCACCATTCTCATCATTCTTTTGGTCAATATTTTTACAAAAGGATTTATTAAGTCAATTTCTATTTTGATTGGTTTGATTGCAGGTACTATCATTGCTGCGACTATGGGCTTGGTTGATTTCTCTCCAGTAGCAGAAGCTCCACTTGTTCATATCCCAACTCCATTCTACTTTGGTGCTCCACAATTTGAGATTTCTTCTATTGTAATGATGTGTATTATCGCTACTGTATCAATGGTAGAATCAACTGGTGTATATCTTGCCCTTTCTGATATTACTAAAGATCCAATCGATAGCACTCGTCTCCGTAATGGTTATCGAGCTGAAGGTCTTGCTGTTTTACTTGGTGGACTTTTCAATACCTTCCCTTATACAGGTTTTTCTCAAAACGTTGGTTTGGTGAAACTTTCAGGTATTCGTACACGTTTGCCGATCTACTATGCTGCAGGTTTTCTTATCTTACTTGGTCTCTTGCCTAAGTTCGGTGCCTTGGCACAGATTATCCCTAGCCCTGTTCTAGGTGGAGCCATGCTTGTCATGTTCGGTTTTGTTTCTCTACAAGGAATGCAAATCTTGTCTCGTGTGGACTTTGAGCACAATGAACACAACTTCCTCATTGCAGCAGTGTCTATCTCGGCTGGGGTAGGATTAAACGGAAGTAACCTCTTCAATACTTTACCGACTGAATTACAAATGTTCTTCTCAAATGGTATCGTCATTGCAAGTACAGTGGCCATCATTTTGAACGCTATTTTGAATCGTAAAAAATAAAAATAAGTGAGAAGTGATAGAAATATCCTTCTCATTTTCTTTTTTAGAGCTTCTGTATTGTTCCTATAGTCCTTTTTATGGTAAAATGGTTTTATGAATGAAAGAATGAAAGAGCTCGTTGAGTTGCTCAATCGCTATGCGACAGAGTATTATACAAGTGATAACCCATCTGTATCTGATAGTGAGTATGATCGTCTCTATCGTGAACTGGTAGAGTTAGAAAAAGCTCATCCAGAGCAAGTCTTGCCAGATAGTCCAACCCACCGTGTTGGCGGTAAGATTCTAGATGGATTTGAAAAATATAGTCATCAGTATCCTCTCTATAGTTTGCAGGATGCTTTTTCACGTGAAGAACTCGATGCCTTTGATGCGCGTGTTCGTAAAGAATTGGATGATGTTACTTATATCTGTGAGTTGAAAATTGATGGTTTATCGATTTCCTTGACTTATGAGCAAGGAATTTTTGTTGCTGGAGCAACTCGAGGTGATGGCTCCATTGGTGAAAACATCACTGAAAATCTTAAACGAGTGAAAGACATTCCTTTATCATTATCTGAAAAATTAGATATCACTGTTCGTGGTGAATGTTATATGCCAAGAGCTTCTTTCAATCAAGTCAATCTTGTTCGTCAAGAAAACGGGGAGCCGGAGTTTGCTAATCCACGAAATGCTGCTGCAGGAACCCTTCGCCAGTTAGACACAGGAGTAGTAGCTAAGCGTAATCTTGCAACTTTCCTCTATCAGGAAGCAAGTCCTTCAACTAGAGACAGCCAAGAGAAGGTTTTAAATCATCTGGAACAGTTGGGCTTTGTGGTTAACCCTAGACGACTATTAGCCCATAGCATGGACGAAGTTTGGGAATTTATCCAAGAAGTAGGTCAAGAAAGAGACCAATTGCCTTATGATATCGACGGTGTCGTGATTAAGGTCAATGATCTAGCTGGTCAAGAGCAGCTTGGATTTACAGTTAAAGCACCTAAGTGGGCAGTAGCATATAAATTCCCAGCAGAAGAAAAAGAAGCAAAATTGCTTTCTGTTGACTGGACAGTTGGTCGTACGGGAGTTGTAACTCCGACTGCTAATCTTACTCCGGTGCAATTGGCAGGTACAACAGTTAGTCGTGCAACCCTGCATAATGTAGACTATATCGCTGAAAAGGATATCCGCAAGGATGATACAGTCATTGTCTACAAGGCAGGCGATATTATTCCAGCTGTTTTACGAGTGGTTGAGTCTAAGCGAGTTTCTGAGGAGAAACTAGATATTCCAACAAACTGTCCAAGTTGTGACAGTAAGCTTTTGCATTTTGAAGATGAAGTTGCCCTTCGTTGTATAAACCCACGTTGTCTAGCTCAAATCAAGGAAGGTCTAATTCATTTCGCATCTCGTGACGCCATGAATATTTCTGGTCTTGGTCCATCAATCGTGGAGAAATTATTTGCTGCCAATTTGGTTAAAGATGTTGCGGATATTTATCGTTTGACTGTGGAAGATTTGCTTTTGCTAGATGGTATCAAGGAAAAATCTGCTCAAAAGCTCTACCAGGCTATTCAAGCTTCTAGAGAAAATTCTGCTGAAAAACTTTTGTTTGGTTTAGGGATTCGTCATGTTGGAAGCAAGGCAAGTCAGTTACTCTTACAACATTTCCATTCAATCGAGTCACTTGCTCAAGCAAATCCTGAAGAAGTAGCTAGCATCGAAAGTTTGGGAAGTGTCATTGCTCAAAGTCTCCAATCTTATTTTGAGACTGAGGGTGCAAAAATTCTTTTAAGAGAATTGAAAGAATTAGGTGTTAATCTAGATTATAAAGGACAGGTCGTTGCAGCAGATGCTGCCTTATCAGGTCTAACTGTTGTATTGACAGGGAAACTTGAACGTCTTACTCGCTCAGAAGCCAAAAGTAAGCTCGAAAATCTTGGTGCCAAGGTAACGGGTAGCGTATCGAAGAAGACTGACCTTGTGGTAGCAGGAGCCGATGCAGGAAGCAAACTCCAAAAAGCACAAGAAATTGGAATTGAGATTCGAGATGAAGCTTGGTTGGAGAGTTTGTAAGGAATATACACTACTAGCTTAGATGAACAGTTTAGATTCCTTTGTTCAACGAGAAAAAGAATACTATTTTTTAGAAAAATTTAACAATTAGAAATTAGGGAGAACTATGTACAATTATCCTGTACTTATTCATTATCATCGTAAGGATGAAGCATATCAGAGTTGCAACTTTAGTAAAAGGCCAGCTGATTCAGTAGAATTTGTTAAAGAGCAAGAATACTTTGGAGAAAAATTTTCTTTTACCCAATCAAGTGAAAGTGCTCTTTCACAAATGGTTTTTATGGTTGAAAAAGATGGAGTTACCAAAGAATATTCTATCCGATTCAATCATTATCCACTCTTAACAGAAGTTTGGATTTTAGATGGAGATGACACCGTTTATTATTCTGAAAATCCAGCAATTGCAAGTCCACACTATAAAGATCAAAATCCATTTGCTTTTGATAAAGCGATTAACAGTGCTAGTTTTGATCACCACTGGGGTTACCAAGGAGAGTTGGGATGCCAGGTTTCCGAAGAAGAAACAAGCTTTAAACTTTGGTCGCCAACAGCAACAACTGTACAAGTTG
>ERZ773196.1837-NODE-1837-length-11468-cov-13.979059_pt1 | contig 11468 bp, 11 predicted proteins | sample MGYA00581009_ERZ773196 | MGnify/ENA primary metagenome ERZ773196 (study PRJEB29015, sample SAMEA2738162) | human oral metagenome | biome: human oral; feature: human-associated habitat; material: saliva | place: China | collected 2243 ...
CTACGGCTGGCGGTACCGAGTACGTGACCTACGATGATCCGACGACCGGCGAGATTCGCATTGCTGAGCTTGCGGCTGAGTCGGCTAATATCCCGGCTCCGAACGCTGCTTCGGCTGAGGAATCCTAAATAATCTGCGCTGAGAGTTCAGAGCTCTCATGAAGCTTGTGACCTATGGGGTGGACTGAGTCCACCCCATAGGTTTTCTTTATGCCCTTTGCGATTGATGCGCCGCGATTCTTCAGCGGGCGCAAGGGCGCGAGCGGTATTCTAGAGAGACTCACTCCCTCAAACTCATGGCGGGTTCTGCGCTCGCCCTCATTTTGGAGATTCTGTGTCTTCTTCACCTACCTCTGAACCCGAGAACTCTCACCTTACGTCCGCTCAAGAGGCCTCTCAGGGCTCTTCTGGGACGGCATCCGTTGCCACTGAGGACCCTGTTGCTGAGGATTCTGCCGCTGAGGATTCTGTTGCTCAGACCCCCTCTATCCGTGTTGATGTCGCTAAGGAGGCTGTTGTGGGGCGGGTGCGCCGCCTCGTGGTGCCCCGCCGTTCCCTGCTTCTGACCGGTGGCGTGGTTGCTGCCGCCGGGGTGCTTGCCGTGATGCCGCAGATCGCGGCAACCGGTGTGCTGGGTGAGGACGCTGCGGTGGTGGTTTCAACTGAGAAGCTGCTGGCGCGCCGTGAGCGTCTGGTGCGCGAAAACATCGATACCCGCTACCTGAAGGTCGAGTCGCTGGGGCGTATCTACGTGGGGCAGCAACGCCGTGAACAGGATCTGCGTCTGGTGGGTTCTTTCTCCCTCACGGAGGCGGCGCAGGCCGATTTGGCGGCGGCTGCTACGGCGCTGACGAACCTGTCTGTCTACGGTTCTCTGCACCGGCTGAGCGTCACCTACGGTGGTGTGGATTCGGCGAATGATCCGCAGAATGTTGCTAATGCGGTGACGAATGCGCCGGTGAGCCCGCTGCGTGTGAACGACTCGGCAACCCTGAAGGAAGAGCAGTGGCTGAAGGTGCTGACCGCTAATGCGGCGCTGGGAACTCATGCGAGCTACGCGCAGGTGGGTCTGCTGGCGGATGAGCTGCGCCTGAATGCCGTGGTGATTGATGAGAACTATGAGTCCCTGTTGAAGCGTTTCCGTGCGCTGGCTGAGCTGGATTTGAAGAATGAGCGGGTGCAACAGATTCACCTGAATATTCAGTTGGCTCCGGAGAAGGCGCTGAGCCTGCCCTCGGGTGCGCAGTCGAAGATTTCGGTGAGTGTTGCCGAGTCTTCGCGCGTGGCAACGGTTGCTGATGTGCTCTCGAAGGCTGCCACGACGAAGGAGCTGAACACTTTGGCGTCGTTCTCGCTGGTGTGGAATGCTCGTGAAGAATATCCTTCTGCAGGCCAGCGGGATGCCTTCAAGCTGGGTTTCACGGCTCCTGAGTCGAAGGAAGAATCCGCGAAGGAGGCGCAACGCACCGCGATTCGTAAGTATCTGCAGGAAGTCAGTGGTCCCCTGCAGGCTCTGACGAAGCGTGAGGCGACGGTTCCGGGCGAGGTTATTTCCTGAAACCTCCCTAAAACCCTCAGTGGTGTGACGGGTCTAACTCAAAAAATGCGCCTGAGGATTTGGTGAAGGCGTAAAAGGTGTTATAGACTAGTAAAGCACCGCGGGGGCGTGGCGCAATTGGTAGCGCATCTGCTTTGCAAGCAGAGGGTTAGGGGTTCGAGTCCCCTCGCCTCCACTTTCCGGTGATTATAGCAAGAGGGAAACGCCTGGTTCCATTCCGAACCCAGAAGCTAAGACTCTTCGCGCCGATGGTACTGCACTTTTGTGGGTGTGGGAGAGTAGGTCATCGCCGGTTTATTTTTGAACCGAGAACCCCATGTCGAAAGACATGGGGTTCTTTGTATATCTGGGATATATCCGGGAAATACCAGGGGTATATGCACGGGGAGATTCAGTGTTCTATCTGCAGCGCCTCCTCTCCCCGCCCCTGATTCCCCCTGAAAAAAGACAAACAATAGCCGCCCGCCTAAGTTTTACTCTGGCGGGCGGCTATCTCTCTCATCGTCTCTGATCGGGCGCTCCCTCACGCCGCTAGCGGCGCCTCAGAGAGCTATTTAGAACGCTTCAGAGAAGAAGATACGGGAACGCTTATGCGTTCTTCCAGGGGTCCTCCACGGGACGAGCTGCGTTGTAGGCTGCGGCGCCTGCAACACCCAGAGCAACCAGCAGGCCCAGGAATGCCAGGCCCTTACGGGGGCGCTTGCCGCCGTTACGCTCAATACGAGCCAGTTCCTTCTCAGCGGCGCGAACGGTCTTCGCGGTAGCCTTACGAGCCTTCTTCAGCGCCTTCTTGTTGCCGGTCAGCTTCTCAGCAAACATCTCAGCGGTCTTGCCTTCCAGCGCGGACTCAACAGCAGCCAGAGAAGAGACAACAGCCTGAGCCTTAGCAGCCTTGCGTGCCTTGCGCTTCTTGCAACAGAACATGGGGTGACCTCCATCGGTTGAAATGCGCCAGCAGCCAGAAAACGCCGCCGCGCGCGTAGTGTTCACCTCTCAGGATATTCAATTCCCGCCCAAAAAGCCCGCCCAACGGTGCGCCCGGGGCGAAAAAACATGTTAGATGGCGAATGAGCGCCACCCCGTGCCACAATAGAGCCATGACTAATGCAACTGCTAAGGCAACTATCCACACTAACTACGGTGACATCGTCGTCGATCTCTTCGGCAACCACGCACCGCTGACTGTTGAGAACTTCATCGGCCTGGCTGACGGCTCCCGTCAGTGGAAGCACCCCCGCACCGGTGAAATCATGAACACCCCCCTGTACAAGGACGTCGTGTTCCACCGCATCATCAAGGACTTCATGATTCAGGGTGGTGACCCCCTGGGCATGGGCGTTGGTGGCCCCGGCTACCAGTTCAAGGACGAGATTCACCCCGAGCTCTCCTTCTCCAAGCCCTACCTGCTGGCAATGGCTAACGCAGGCCCCGGCACCAACGGTTCTCAGTTCTTCATCACCACCGTTGAGACCCCCTGGCTGAACGGCCGCCACACCATCTTCGGTGAGGTTACCGACGAGGCATCCAAGAAGGTTGTCGACGCTATTGAGAGCGTTGAGACCGGCTTCCAGGACCGCCCGGTCAAGGACGTTGTCATCTCCTCGATCGACATCGAAAAGCTCTAATAAACCCCATCAGAAGGCTCATACGAGCATTCTGCTGAAGGTGTTGAGAAAACACGTATAGTTCAGGGGCCCGCCAGGATTCTTCCGGTGGGCCCCTGCGCTTATATGCCCACGTACACCACCTTCGGACGAACCGGTACACAACTCTTGGAGGTTCAGTGGAGAACTTTCCCAACTACGCAGGCTACGGGCAGACCCCTACCGTCTGCGTCAACCACCCCAACCGCGTTAGCTACGCCCAGTGCAAGCGCTGCAGCCGCACCGTCTGCGGCGAATGTCAGGTGAACCTGGACGTGGGTATGGTCTGCCCCGATTGCTACCGTGAACTCACGGGCGGCAGCTCGAAGGGCTCGAAAGCACAGGGCTCGAAGGCGCGAGGCTCGTTCCTGGCTCGACACTGGCACATTACGTACACGCTCATTCTGATGAACGTCGCGATGTACGGTCTGCAACAAATCATTCCCAACGAATGGGTGGTTAGGCACGGCAACATCTGGTGGCCCTACGTCCAGCACGGCGAGTACTACCGCGTCATCAGCTACGGTTTTCTGCACATGCAGCATGACCCGATGCACCTGGTGTGGAACATGATTAACCTCTTCATCTATGGCGTGTCCCTCGAACGCATGATGGGGCGCTGGAAGTTCCTTGTGGTGTACCTGGGCTCTATCGTCTTTGGAGCCTTCGGCGTGTACGTGCTGGCTCCTGGAACGAGCGTGGTGGGTGCCTCCGGTGGTCTATTCGGCCTCATGGGCTCGTTCTTGACCCTGCTAATCATCAGGAAGCAGAAGGACACCGCACGAGTGTTCGTCATGATTACTGCCCCGAACATCATCTATAGCATTATGACCCCGTCGAATATCTCCCACGCATGCCACGCGGGTGGTTTTGTCGGTGGCGTGCTGCTGACTCTGCTGTTCGTCCCGCTTGTGGATAAGCCCGAGTCCTCGAATCCGCCGCCGCAGAGCCCTCAGCCGTGGCAAAACGGCAGGTACTAAGCCTAAAAATACGTGGAAAATCTTCGGAAAATCCGGCACAAAAATCTTTGGAGGGTCAGTGGAGAACTTTCCCAACTACGCAGGCTACGGGCAGAGCCCCACGGTCTGCGTCAACCACCCCGACCGCGTCAGCTACACCCGGTGTGGGCGCTGCGGCCGAATTATCTGCGGCGAATGCCAGACGGCACAGGATGCGGGTATAGTTTGCCCCGATTGCTACCGCGAACTCACAGGCGGCAGCTCGAAGGCGAAAGGCTCGTTCCTGGCGCGTCACTGGCACATTACGTACACGCTCATCCTGATTAATGTCGTGGTGTACGGCCTGCAGCTGATCATTCCGTTCCGCTGGGTACACAATCTCGGCATGATGTCTGGTCCCCGTGTTCACCACGGCGAGTACTACCGCCTCATCACACACGGGTTTGTGCACTCGCAAACTGACCCGATGCACCTGGTGTGGAACATGATTTACCTCTTCATCTTCGGTGTGTCCCTCGAACGCATGATGGGGCGGTGGAAGTTCCTCTTTGTATATATGGCGGCTACCGTGGGTGCTGGCCTCAGCGTGTACATCTTCGCCTACTACCGTGGTGCCGTGGGCGCCTCAGGCGGCGTGTACGGCCTCTACGGTGCCTTCTTCGTGATCCTGCTCCTCAGGAGGCAAAAGGACACAGCACGCCTCTTTATGCTGCTCATCGGCATTGGTGTGGTGCAGAACCTCTTCATCCCGCATATTTCCCACGCGGGACACTTTGGCGGTCTTGTCAGCGGTGCACTAGCAACCCTGCTGATTATCCCGTTCGTGAAGAAGCCCGAGTCCTCGAATCCGCCGCCGCAAAGCCCGCAGCAGTGGCTCAACGGCAGGTATTGAGCCTGAAAAACCGCGGAAATCCGCGCCACAGGCACGTTATCCACAGCAGTTTTCCACACTGTGTATAACTACATTCGTGTAATTCCATGATTGTGAGTACATGTTAAAAACCTGTGGATACAGGCTAAAGTGACCGAATTACACAGGGTGAATTACACCGATGTAAGAGTTTTCCCCAGATTTCTCCACAGATGTGGAAAACCTTAAACACCAGGGTGTGTGTAATTACAAAAATTCCGGTGCTACGCACCGGGTACAACAGAAGTGCCCGGAAGGATAAACCTTCCGGGCACTTTTGCGTATCGTGCCCCTGACGGGGCGAAGAAGCAGCGGGTGCGAACCTAGTTCGCCTGAGCCTCCGCCTCCTCAACCTCCTCGGGAGTGAGCTCCACGCCGGTGTACAGGCGGAACTGCTCAGCAGCCTGCAGAGCAATCACCTCACCACCGTGAATAACTTCCTTACCCGCCGCACGAGCCGCACGAACCAGAGGAGTCTCAACGGGCATCGCCACCACGTCAAAGACCACCTGCGCCTCAGCAATAGCCTCCTGCGGGTAGGACAGCTCCTCGCTCTCCTCACCGCCAGCCATGCCAATCGGAGTCACGTTCACCAGAATCGGCGCTCGCAGGTTGCCCACCTCCGGCGCCCAAGCGTACTCGTAACGCTCAGCCAGCGCACGGCCGGTCTCCTCGTTGCGGGCAATAATCATGCCCTGCGAGAAGCCCGCGTCAAAGAACGCGCCAGCCACAGCAGCCGCCATACCGCCCGAACCGCGCAGCAGGAACGGCAGCGACGGATCCACATTATGCGAACGCAGCAGGGAAGCCATGGCAATCACATCCGTGTTGTACGCCTTCAGGAAGCCGTCAGTGTTCACAATCGTGTTCACCGCACCAATGACCGCAGCCGAGTGGTCCATATCATCCATCAGCGGGATAACAGCCTGCTTGAACGGCATAGACACCGAGCAGCCGCGAATACCCAGCGCGCGTACGCCAGCGATAGCACCCTCAATATCGGTGGTGGTCATCGCCTTATACAGGTAATCCAGACCGTGCTTCTCGTACAGGTAATTATGGAACTTAATACCGTGATTCGACGGGCGACCAGACAGAGAAATGCAGACCGTCGTATCGCGGTTCAGCGCCGGGCGAGCCATCTTAAGCCTCGCCGCCAGAGTTGAGAGTGTTCTCAATCAGCTTCTTCACCTTGTTGCGGCTCACCAGGTCAGCGACCACAAAGTGGGTGTCGCCGGTGTCCACGGTGGGAACGGTTGCATTGCCGTCGTTGAGGGACTTCACGTGCGCCTCAGCCTGCGGATCCTCCCAAATGTTAACCCAGGTAGCGTGGTCGCCCAGCTCGCCCAGCTTAGAATCCAGAGCCTCGCAGTAGGGGCAGCCGGGGCGCCAATAAATGACGACGCCGCCATCCTTCATAACCTCGCGTGCCTTCTGCTGATCGGACTGCTGACGTTCAAACATGTGGTTCCTCCATAGACGGGGTGCTCCGCGGTCTTCAGGAGGCGCTGAAACCTGCCTGAGGGCGCAGCTCAATAAGTTGACATATCAAGCATAGCCGAGGGTGCAGGGGTAGGGTAGAGGTCCTCATAGGGCGAACGCCCGCGCCGCATTCCCCTGCCCGTACCGCGCCCCCGCCAGGCCGCGCAACACTCCCACAGAAGGCTACCCCTGCGCATTAACGGCATACGCCCCACACCACGGTTGCCGGACCAATGATGCGGGGCGTATACAGTTCGCGAGAAAGCGCGAGCACTTGTGCTGAGTAAGAGTAAAAGAAGAGTGAAAACAGGCTACCCGGTGGTAACCGAAGCTGAGCAATATGCCGAGTGAGTCAGTGAATGAAAGAACCCTGGCGGGGCAGAACGCCCCATTATTTGAGAGAGATGTTGAGTGAAAGCCTGTAATGCTGATCCAAGGGAATGGCGCCCTACCCCATGAGAGGGCGAGGTAAGGCGCCAATCCAAAGGAGGCTATCGCCTTACTTGCCGAACTTCTCGGTCAGCTTGGAGACGTTCTCGGTCACGACCTCTTCAACCTTGGCAACGTGCTCGTCGGTGACGACCTCCTTGCCAGCCTTCTCGTTGATGACTTCCTGAGCCTTGTCGAGGCCCTGCTCAACGGTGCCCTTGATATCGAAGCCCACGGGGGCCTCCTTTCTGCGCTTTCGCGCTCTAAAGCCTCACTCTGAGTGAGGGGGTCTGCCCGGGGGTGGGCAGAAAACTGGAGTGTGATGCTTTGGTAGACGAAACCTGCAAGCTGGGCTTGTATGTGACGGTCGAACCCAGTGTAGATGCCATCCGTATGCCGGACTGTGCGCATCGAAACTTTACAGCTCACGGATTGCGTCCGTCGATAAGTGTACATACCCGCGAGGGCAAGAAAAACCACCCTCAGAAAACGTGGCGCCACTTTTGATCAATGACCAAAAAATTGTGGCTTATCAGCGCGTTATTACGGGGGATCAGCGGAAGAAATTTGCAGAAACTCGCAGGAAACTTCCAGCTATGAATATCGTTCAAACCCCGAAAAAACGCCCCCTATGACACTCCGACGATTTTCAGTATGACACCCGACGATTTATGGACGGTTTATAACAAACCTCAGCGCCCAACCCTAAAACACCGGAATATCCGTAGGGTCAGCGCCCGCAGCCCAATCATGAGACGCCGCAAAACCAGCAACCATCGGCAAAAAACGAGGTGCCGCGTAGCCGCGCACAGCATACGCAGTCGCCACCGCGTCCGCGGCAGCCTCCAGCTGAGAGGTCGGAATCAGAGCCATCACCGCGCCACCAAAACCGCCACCCACAATACGGGCACCCAGCGCACCCTGATCCAGGCACACCTGCACCGCATCATCAATCTCAGGGCGAGAAACACGCAACTCATCTCGCATCGACACAAACGACTCCGTGAAAATACGGCCCGCCTCCTCAAACGCCGCGAAACCAAGCTCATCAGCATGCTGCAGCAGATAGCTCGCACGACCCACCAGAGTCATATCGTGGAACGCATGACGCACCCAACCGCGCGGGAACGAACACGGACGCCCCGCGTCCTCCAGAGCATCAAGGGCACGATTCACCGAAGAATCCACCAAATCAGCACGCCACGCCTTCGCCGCGCGCGCGTCCATACCCGCACAGGACAAATCCTCCGGCAAAGCATCACGCAAAAACCGCAGACCCAAAGCCTCAGCGCACGCCTCAGACGCCGCACGACGAGCCGCAAAACCGCCATCCGTCAGCTCATGCGGAGTGTTCGTATCAATCACCAAAAAACTCAGGCCGTGCTGGGCAATATCCACCGCAACCGGCTCAATCGAAAAATCACGGAAATCAACCACCAGAGCCTGCTCCGGATGTGAACGCAACGACGCCGTCTGATCCAGGCCACCCGTCTGCGCACCAGCCACCTTATTCTCAGCCGTAATACACACCTGAGCCAGACGCGCACGCAACGCATCACTATCAGCCGGGGTAGCATCCGCATCCGGGCAATCCTTACGCACCGGACACGAAAGCTCCAACAGTGCCAACGCCGTCGAACACTCCAAAGCCGCCGAAGATGACAAACCGCCACCCACCGGAACACGAGAATTAATCAGCAGGTCAGCGCCAAACTCATCGGGCAGCATAATATCCCTGCCGCCCTCCTGATTCATCGCCCACGCAACACCCGCCACATAGGTGAACCAGCCCTTCAAATGACCCGGCTGAATATCACGAATCACAACCGTGCGCTCATCGCCGGGCATCTGCAACGACGAAGCACGCAACACACCATCACGACGCAACGCACCCGCCACATAGGTGCGGTACGGCAGCGGCATCGGCAGGCACGAGCCACCCAAAAAATCGATGTACTCGCCCAAAAGATTCAGACGCCCAGGCGCCGACCACACGCCATCCGGCTCATAACCATACGCAGTAATAAACTCCTCACGAACGCGGGCAATCTCCGCGCTATGGTCCGGAAGAGCCGCCCACTGGGCGGTAGCGGTCATCGACATGGAACACCTCTGATAAAGCCCAACAGGGCACTAAGACATCAACGACACCCCACCCGCACCCGATACACCCCGGATGTGAGCACGTGTCACCTCTAGACTAAAGCAGAAAACCAGCGAACATCGACTCAGCCGCCAAACCGCACCGGTATCAGCGCGCGGCAGGGTAGCCAACGTACGCAAAAGCCCCGCACCCCCACGAGGGGGTACGGGGCAACATACATAACTAATAAACCAAAAGAAGGGCTAAGCGATTACGCATCCTGCGTGTAGGGATCCTGCACCACCATCATCGAATCAATGGCAGAAAGCAGATCCTGACGGTAACGGTTAAACGCATTCTCAATCAGAGGAACATCGCCACTCGCCACAGCCTCCTGCGGAGAAATCAGCGGCAGAGTCTGATACTCCTCCACCAGGCTCAACGCAATATGAGTCAACAAACGAGCACGACGCAGCGCCTCCGCATGACCCAAACCAAGCGCCTGGAACTCATGAGCCATCGCCACCACCGGCTTCAACTCACGCGGGTGCAGAGTCAAACTCAAACGCACCACCTCAGGGCACTCGCGAATCGGGTACAGCAGAGAGAACAAAAGATCACCGCGGCGAATCATCGAAGCACGAATAGCCTCCGGATTTGCCTCAGCCTCCTCAGACATCGACTTCGGGGCACGAGCCAGAATGTAATCCGCCAACAGAATCAGAAGCTGCTGCTTATTCTTCACGTGGTAGTACAGGGCGCCGGGAGCCACGTGAAGCTCCTGAGCGAGTCGGCGCATTGAAAGGTCCGCCAAACCGTAGGTCGCCAAGACCTCGTAGGCGGTATCTAGAATCTTTTCACGGGAAAGTACCACCCTTTCATTTTAGGGTGTTCAAATCTGTAACGTGAGCAAGATGCACCCCGCGGCAAACAAAAACCCCACAAATACGCGGCACAAACCCAAAAACCAATGTTGATTCTCACTCAATCAGAGCGAACGTTTCGCGTTTCACGGGCAGAATTACCACCAAAACACTCCAGCACACGCAGAAATAAGTGGCCGCCCACGCTCTCGGCATAAAATCACGTCATAAACCGCTCAAAACCGCCAAGACAGGCAAACCTCGCGGGCGCACTCCCCAAAATCAGGTGTTTAATATTCGGTATGAGCAATGCATTTTCTGAACTAATCGAGCGCGCCACCGCAGGTGAAGGCCTCAACCGCGAAGAAATCCACACCCTCCTCGTGGACGGTGAAGGACAGGACTTCGCCCTCATCGAGGCAGCCTCCGTTGTGCGCCGCAATGAATTCCGCAACATGATTGCGATCCACACCAAGGACGAAGCACTCGCCGACGCCCTCGGTACCCGCTCCATCGCCGTGGACTCCTACGAAGTTCTGGACATCTCCCGCGATATCGACTCCGAAGAACTCGCGGCAACCATCGAACGTATTGCAGAATCCTCCGCAATCGGCGTAACCGTACTGCTGCCCGAAAATGCAGTGCCCATGATGCTCATGCGCGTACTGTCCATCCTGCGCCTGGCAGCACCCGCTAAGGTCATTCACCTGCCTGAAGGCTACGAACAGTCCCTGCGCTCGCTGACCTCCCTCGCAATGCACGTGGTCAGCGCTATCACCATTACCGACGACATTGAGCAGTGGCCCATGGTCAACGAGGTGCTCAAGGCACTGCGCCACGGTGGCATTGTCATCTCCGGCACCGCAGGTCGCGACGCCCTCGCAGGATACCTGCGTTACCTCTCCGACCTCGGCGTGGACCTCATGGGTCACCGCGACGCGCGCGGCTCCGCTTGCGGCTCGGTCGATGGTGGCGGCTGTGGCTGTGGTTCGGGTGGCTGCGGTAGCCACGACGAGCCGGCGCCTTCCGCCGGTGGTTGCGGTTGCGGCTCGGGCGGATGCGGTTCCTCCGCTGAAGCTCCGGCTGAGGCTCACGGCCACTCCCACGGTGGTGGCGGTTGCTGTGGTGGCCACGACGAGCCCGAACCGGTCGTGGAGGAAGCACCCGCCGGTGGTTGCGGCTGCGGTGCTGGCGGTTGCGGCTCCAAGTAATCCGCTAGAGGTAACTACCCCAAGCAATATATTCCAAATATAGAATTTTCCCCTGAATAACCTGCTGAAAAGCAAGGGTATTCAGGGGAAAACTCTATATTCCATAAAGAGTATTAGGCTTAGAGGTAAACAACGCCACAATAAACGCTGCAGAAACCCAATATCCGAAAAGCGGAATGAGCCCCTCCGGTAGAGTAGAAAGACGTAGCCGACTAACCCTAGCCGTGCGAAAGGAACAACACCGGACCAATGCTTTACCTCTCCGTTATTGTCATCATCCTGATTGCGACCGTGTTCATGGTCAGCGTCGGTGACCGACTCAACCTCCCCT
>ERZ773196.1838-NODE-1838-length-11465-cov-26.396144_pt1 | contig 11465 bp, 5 predicted proteins | sample MGYA00581009_ERZ773196 | MGnify/ENA primary metagenome ERZ773196 (study PRJEB29015, sample SAMEA2738162) | human oral metagenome | biome: human oral; feature: human-associated habitat; material: saliva | place: China | collected 2243 ...
CACGTCCAGCTAATTTCTTAGTGAAGTCGAATTTAGTTTTAACAGGTGCTACAACATAGTTGTTGAAGACTTTATCATCAGCACTTGATTTGAATCCACCTTCAGCACTGTATTTAACTGCAGCTTGTAATTCACCTTGAGCGTTTTCAGTTACAGTAACAGTCATAGTAACTGTCATTGCATCGTATTCAACGTTTGCATCTGAACCTGGAGTCTCAGTGATTGTGTAAGTGTAAGTTCCCACTTTGTTAAATGTTAATTTGCTGAATGTAGCTTTACCGTCAGCTTTGTTAGTTACAGTTTCTTCATGAGCTGGAAGCGATTTATTTGGTTGTACTTCTTTTAGTTTGAATGTAAACTCACCATTTGCTAATACACGTCCTTCAAGTTGTTTTCCAACTTCTGGAGTTACTTCAACTGGTTCTTGTTTTACATAGTAGTAAACTGGTTGTTTATATGGTGTTAACGAGTTTGCTAAGTCAACTTTTATACCACTACCGTATATTCCACGTTCTAATTGTGCATTATCTATCTTGTATCCAATATTATCCCCTAAGAATGGTACAAATACAGCGTGATATGGTGGCATGTCAGAACCTTTATAGAAATCAAATTCAATTTCCTTACCATTTGGATATTCAGTTTTTACTCCTGTTTTTGGATCAGTTGCTGTATGTGGAATAGTGTAAAGAGGTGTTTTCTTAACAGCTAATTCCTGTGAATTCCAATCACCTGGTTTAATTGGCTTAGTCTCTGCTAGTAACATGTATCCATCTGTGTCTAATGTACCATCAGAACGTTTACTTTGTTGTTTTGGATCTAATAAGTAAACACGAACTACTACTGAACCGTCTTCTCCAACTACTTCTTTAATACGTTTAATACCATAACGGTCTGCATCCATGAATTTAGTTCCAACTGTGTAAGGACGACTTACATAACCTGATTTATCATTTGCGTCAGCTGTTTGGTACAGTTTGTATCCGTCAAATTGACGTTCACCAGATGCTGTGAAGCTTTGTCCTTCTTCAGCTTTAAGAGTATATCTAGCTAAATCTACTTCATTACCATTTTCTTTATAATCTTGAACAGTTTTATCTGTTTTATTTGCATTAAATGTTGGGTTGTTTTTATCAACTACTTTATAGTAAGTTGTTTTATTAATTGTTTCTGGTATTTTAGCATTTGAATCAGTAATTGTACGACCGTTATAAGCTGGTTCTACAACGTTTAGTATATCTGTTGTAGTACGAGCGTTATAAACCGCATTATAAAGTGCTTGTTCTGCCGGTGTAAGTTGGTGCCCTGGTGCCACTAGTCTTGTTATACTACTTCCAACTTCATAACCATTTTGAATAAATGGTTGAGCTGCTTTACCTTTATCACCAATCCCTGCTTTATAATCAACTTGGAAAGTTAATTCACTATTAGATGCAGATGTAGTAGTAGTGAATTTTTGAACTCCACTAGATGAAGTAATAGTTCTTGTTTCTAGTACATTACCAGTACCTTTATCTAGTAATTCAACTGTTGTATCTGTAGATTCATCGAATCTCTTATATGCACGTGCATAATAATTTCTGCTATATCGTTTGTTGAATTCAGTTAAATCCCAGATAGCGTATGTATACCAATCTCCTTCTTTTCTTGCGTACCCAGCTGGTACAGGTTGAGAACTAACAGTTGCACCGTTAGCATCTCTGATTTCTGGAGTTACTTTTTCCCCATCTTTTAAGTAAGTACTTACTTCTACTGGGTTAGAGTTGTGGTCTCCGGTTACAGCATCGTTAGTAACAGCACGACGATTACGTACTCTTGGTTTGTTTGATTCATCTGTAGCAGGTTTTGCTTCCGTTGCTGCAGGTTTTGCTTCAGCTACTTTTTCTGTTTCCAACAATTTAGCATGTTCTTCTAAAGAGATTCCTGCTTCAGCTGTTGCTGGTTTTGTAGCTACTTCTGCTTTTGGAGCTGCTTCTACAGCTGGTTTTGCTTCCTCAGCTTTTTCTGAAGTTGCAGCTGGAGTTTCCGTTGCTGCTTTTGCTTCAGTTGCTAAAGTAGAGTTTGAGAGATCCACTTTAGGTGCTGGTACTCCATCACCGTAAGTCCCAGTTGGAGCTGTAGTAGCAGCATCTGGCGCCGTTTGAGTCGACTCATCAGGTTGAACGCTTGCTACTTCCTTGCTTGTGTCAGTAGGCGCACTAGCGTCATCCGCAGCTACTGTCGGAGCTCCGACAGCAAAAAGCGCTGTCCCTAGTAGTACAGAACAAACGCCAACGCTATACTTTCGCAAAGAAAAGCGCTGACGTCTATTAAACATTTCCTTCATTTATTTGTATCTCCTTTTTCATATTTTTATTGTTTGATACATAACAAATATTATCAAACTTGTTCATCACCGTCAACTAAATATATCAAAGTTGTTACTTACCGTAAAACTTTCTGAATATTCAGATGAAGTTTCCCTCTTTTTTTAACATTTTTTTACTTTTTTTCCCATTTAGTCCATTTTTTTATCATTCGTTTTTTTGACACTTTTTGTTCTTAATAATATAGAAAAAAGTTGAGACCGAAATCTCAACTTTTTAAGAAATTTATTACACATGGGGAAGCTTAAGAATGCTCCTCTTTCCATCTTTTTCTAATGATAAGGAGACTCACAAATGCGACAATAGACAGTAGGGCACCGATCAAGCTGCCTCTGGTTTTGAAGACAAACTCGACCTGATGCTTTCCTTTAGTGATTGGGAAAGATAGGAAGCTATTCCAGGCTCTTTCGGTCGTGACGGATTGACCGTCCACTTTCACTTGCCAGCCGGCACTATAAGGGATAGAGGTCATCATGACATCACTATCATCCGTAATGGTGACATTTCCCTCGATATGAGTATTGCTGAACTTGGTCACCTTCAGACCTTGTTGCTTGCGCTTCTCTAGCACTTCTTGGATCTGATCCAGCTCGGCCCGATAGACACCCGCCTGGCTCATGTCAATGGCATCCGTTCTAAAGCGGAACTCAATGACTGACTCTTGATTTTCAGTCATGTCCGTCAGCTGCCAGATTTGCCTTTGGGTAAAGGTCTTACTATTTGGCAACCATTTGTTGTTGACCAGGACAGAGTAATCTTGCTTGGGAATCAAGGATGCTGGTACAAAGAAGTAATAGGTATTGTTGGACTGAGGAATAACCTTATAGCGGATAATGCCTTCCTTAGAAGAATCTGCCCGTCGATAGATGGCCTCTCCTGTGTCCTTGTTGACCTTTTCTTCTATTAAATTTTCCGTTTCAATCCCAGTAAAAGCCAAGGGTTTAAAATACTCGACATAATCCCCCGTATTCTTTTGATGGCCATCCATAGAGTTTAGGATAATGTTTTGGTTAGCAAAGGCATTGTTGGCCCCAAACTGAATGTTCTTCACGAGAGAATTCGTCCCATAGGCCAAAGGGAAAGAATGAGGGTTTTTATAGACGATAAAGCGATTGTCTTCATAAACAGTCTCTGTGTAGTAACGCCCCATGTCAAAGCGGTTGGTAAAGCGATAGAAATACATCTTTTCTGGATGTGCTTCCATCTCTTTTGGATCGAACTCCTTGGCATGCATGTAATAGCGAACACCGTACAAGGCATCCGTCAGGGGCGTCCCGTTGCTATACTCTGTGGCTGCATTGACCCCCAGATCTCCCATGTAAGCAAAGTGGTCCATGGTCGACCGTTCTAAGCTCGAGCTGAAGGTACTCAAGCCTGGATAAGATACCAAGGATGGGACTGTTCGAGAATAAGCGAAATCAGTCGCAATCCGGTAGAACTTCTCATCCGCATCTGCCTGGACTTTATCCGTTACACGCTTGACCGAAACAGCAGCATCTGCAAATTTGTAGACACTGTCATAGCCCAAGGTCACCTGAGAGAGATAGGCATTGTAGCCCAGCTCAAAGAAGGTCAAGACAGATAATACCACGACTGACAAGCGGGTCCATTTTTTGTTAAAGACCAGAAGGACAAGCAGATATAGTAGAACTGTGATTCCGACTTGGGACAACAAATAGCCTGCTTTCAAGAGGATGAGGGCAAGGGCAAGGAAGCCAGCAGTCCAGCTAAGCCGAATGAGCTTTTCTTTCCGGCTCTTCTTGGATCTGTCCCAATAGCTGTAAAAGCCATAGGAAACAACGACCAGGAGCGCCAACAAATGAAGGGCAGTAAATCGGCTGATGTAACGGGAGACACCAGACGGTTGAAGCTTGGCAATAAAGCTATAGTTCTGCGAATAGACATAGACAACTGCCAAGGCTAACACCAGACCAATCACTAGGTTGGCTAGGCGTGAAAGCACAATTTTTTCTTTCATCGCTTGGTAGGCTAGGACCAACATAAAGAAGGAGAATAGCCAAGAGAAGCGGAAAAAGAAACCAGCTGGATTTTGCCCCATATGCCAAATCTTGCTGACAAATTCATTGACAAAGGAAATAAAGAAGACGAAGGTGACCAGACCGGCAGCCCATTTCTTGACGGTGACAACTTTTTTCGACAAGAAGTAGGATACAAAGCCTAGTAGCCCCAAGGCTCCGATATAGATATTGGGAAGGTTTGGCCCAGCAGACCAGCCTGAGGTGTTATCAAAGCCACCCACAACTAGCTTGGCAAAAATATCTAAGGGGTTAATTTGAAAGGCCAATGAGAAGGTCATCCCTCCTCCGACCTGGCCCTTACTTTCAATGAGGTTGAAGAAGACCGGCAAAAGGATGACAGAGGCTAGCGCGATCCCGATAATCGAATAGATTACAGCCTGCAAGATGGGAAGACTAACATTTCTAATTTTCTTCTTCCAATCTCCTTCGACCAGCAGCCTTGGCGATACATAGTAGCAAGTATACAAGGCGATGAAAATGGAGATCATATAACCCATATAAAATTGGAGCAAAACCGTCAAGCCTAAAGCAAAGGCATAGCGATAAGGAGCTCCTCCATCCAATAGTTCTTCTAGGTAGACAATGACGATGGGAAGCATGATCATGGCATCATAGAAAATGACATTCATCTGATACGACACCAGCATCCCAGATAGGGCATAAGCCGTCGCAAAGAGGGGCACTAGCCATTTCCTAGATTCCAAGCCCTTATACCGCTTGATCAAAAGGAAGGCAAAGGCCATCCCAATAGCCCCGTAACGGAGCCAAATGGTCAAGAAGACCGCAAACCCAAAGTACTTGAGGGGCGTCAAAATATAAATAATATTAAAAGGACTCATCAAATAATAGCCGAGCACCCCTATCATATCTCCCCCCAGAGACTTGGTAAAGGAATAGCTCAAGCTAGATAAATCTCCGGAGAGCACGGCATTTTTCAACAAGCCAAAGAAGCTGATGTATTGTTGACCAAAGTCAACAGCCATCAAGCTTTTGTCTCCAAATGGAAAAGTCCCCATAAAAGCCCAAACGACCAGCATGATGGCCATTGGGAGTAGGGCGCTAAAAGCATACAGCAAGCTCTTCGGATTCCTCTTCCAAAGCTCTTGCCAAGGCTTGGTCCAGACAAACATTCTTCTATCTCCTATCTTCCTTATCCAATGCTATCCTCTTTCGCCTTTTCAATATTGGTGTCTTCAATAATGAAATGAGGGCGACGCTTCACTTCATAGTAAATCTTCCCAATGTATTCACCAAGAATTCCGATAAAGATTAGCTGAACCCCACTAAAGAGAATGATGGCCGCAATGGTGGTAAAATACCCACTCACATAATCCCCCTGAGAAAAGATATACTTTATCAACTCAAAAACCAAGTAGAGAATAGCCAAGCCTAGACAGATAAACCCAAACTGGATACACACGCGAAGAGGGCGGTCATTAAAGGAAATAATCCCTTGAATGGCATAGTTCATGGATTTCTTAAAGCCAAACTTGCTCTTTCCAGCCTTGCGAAGTTCATTTTTATAGGGAATGACTTTCTCCTTGAAGCCAATCCATTCGTACAGACCTTTATTAAATCGATTGTATTCTGGCATGGAAACAAAAGCATTGATAGCCTTTCGACTGAGAAGTCTGAGCTCGGATTTTCCATCCGTCAAATGAACATCCATGGAGCGGTTGGATAGGAAGTAAAATAGACGAGCAAAGGTGCTACCCACAAAGGATTCACCATCACGAGTCCGCTGTCCACTGACGACATCGTAGCCTTCCTTGTAAGCCTCTAAAAAGAGGGGGATGAGATAGGGCGGATGTTGCAAATCTCCATCCATGACCATGACAGCATCTCCCGTCGCATACTTAAAACCAGCCAAGATACCACTCTCCCGGCCGAAGTTTCGACTAAAGCGAATATATTTGACCCGATCGTTGTCTCTGGCAAGCTCTTCGATTAGCTGAAAGGTCTTATCATTGCTTCCATCATCAATATAAAGGATTTCATAATCCGAAAGATCTTTCCCGAGCATGTCTTCCAGCTGAGCCGAAATAGCTGCATGAGTCTGAGCTAGTACTAATTCCTCATTGAGTAGTGTAATGAGTATTGATAATTTCATCCCTTTTCTCCATCTATCATTCTCCCAAAAAAGAGAGAGCTTTCGCTCTCTCCATCATACGGAAACTCTTTGTTTATTTATTAGAAATTTTGCGTTTTAAGACAATCGCACCAATGAGGATAATAACTCCCGAAATAACGAGACCAGTTGCTACGACCTCACCAGTACTTGGAAGAAGTTTCTTACGGCCTCCACCAGTACCACCTCCCAGTGTTGGTTCAGTGGTTTCACCAGTGGTTGGACCACCTGGAGTTGTTGTCGTCGTAGTGGTTGTTGGACGTCCTTCACCAGTCGTAGTTGTCGTCGTGGTTGTCATCGTAGTCGACGTAGTTGTTGGTTCCTCAGTCGTCGTTGACGTGGTTGTTGGTCCCTCAGACGTTGTGGTTGACGTGGTTGTTGGTTCCTCAGTCGTCGTGGTCGACGTGGTTGTTGGCTCCTCAGTCGTCGTTGACGTGGTCGTTGGTCCCTCAGTCGTCGTTGACGTGGTTGTTGGTTCCTCAGTTGTCGTGGTCGACGTGGTTGTGCTTGTTGTTGTAGTAGTCGTTGTAGTAGTTGTTGTAGTAGTTGTTCGATCCCCACTACCGCTACCTGAAGCACTTTCCAAACGTGTCAAGGCGTTGATTGAGCGAGACTTGTCAAAATTGCTAGCTGACCATTCTAGGACATTGGCCACTTTACTTCCTTCAGGAAGTGGTGACTTCAACTCTGTTGTGTACTCAATGTACATAGCCCAGTTCCAGTTATCCCCAAAATTAATCGTGAATCCTGTGATACCACCATCCGCATTTCTGGTAAACTCAGCTTTCTTGGTGAAGTTATCAATCGGTTCCAACTTAAGAAGAGCCGCTTCATTTGGAATCTTCTCTGGCTGAGTTGCATAACGAACAGCACGTAGCGAACCTTCTACTAGGACTTGCCCGCTGTCGCTGAAGTCATCCTTGATGACCATATTGTTCAACTTGTCTTGAACAGCATTCAAAACAATGCGCCATTTAATCCGGTTAGGATTTTCTGGATCTTGGTAACCATACTTCATTTCATAGTCACCAGCTTCACCATCATCCTTGTTGTAGTTCAATGTGAAGTTAGTGCTACCAAATGTAAAGTAGTAAGTTCCCGTCTTTGGCAAGTTGGCTGCATTTGGACGGACATTGTACTTCAAGGTCATTACCTTATCTTTGTAATTCTCAGAGAAATAGTTTGTAAAGGTAATGGTCACCTTTTGCGTACTTGGATCTGTCACTGCATTCGCAATCACTTCACCATTTTCGTGTACAATTGGAAACTCTAGCTTGGTTACCAGGCCTAGTTCTTTTGGAAGATCTAGAACCAACGTGTCACCAGCATTGATCTGCTGTGAGTCAGGGAAACTAATCTCGTTTGTCGCCTCCATCGTTTGACCAGTAGTGATCTTCGTGTCGGCAGTTAACGGTTGGTTATCAACCTTAATTTCAGTTTTTATCGTATAACTGGTTACTTCAGTTGCAAAGACTGTCGTAAAAACTGTCAAGGATAAAACTAAAAGACTCATAAATGCTAAAACTCGCTTCACGCGTGCTTTTGTGGTCTGCATATTATGCTCCTTTATACATTATTTGATTATTATTGTAACATATCTGTTTATAAATGCAAGATTTTTTAATTATTTTTCACTAATTGTTCAGTTTTTTGTCAATCCGATTTTATAGGAGAGCCAAAGCCTCTCAAATACTGCAACGAAGGCAATCTCCAGTGATTCGATACCCAGCGAAAATCATCTTAATATCCATGTTTTTTCATTAAATTTTCACAAACTTTTCCTGTTTTCCTCGGCTTTCATCATCACTTGGGAACAAAAGAAAGCGACCTATATAAAGAGAGAGTGGGACAGAAATCGGTCATTCGTTAGAATTCGATTTCGTCGTCCCACCTCCGCACAGTTGAGCAGGGCTGTAAAAGCTGATGAAATCAGCGTAGTAGAGCCAAGTCAACCACTGCGTCTTGCTCGACAATCCAAAGACAATTGATAGGCTAGGAATTTTGTCCCAGCCTATCTTTAATTGTCTAATACGGGAACATATGTTTATTACTACTGACCAAACAGACTAGGTGACGCTTTTTTTACTTTACCTTCTCTAAAATATAAACATGAGCAGACGAATACTGACTCTCCCGGTATCCTAAAGCTTCGTAACTCTCTAATAATTGATTGTATTCTTTATTTTGATCCTTTTGAGATTGAGGAAGCACAATATAATCAATTGTTGGATCCGCCTTCTTATCATTGTGATAGAAAATATCAAAGAGTTTTTTATGACCTCTAAGAGATGGCGTATAGGCTCCCTCAGCTAAGACTGAAGCATCCTTTGGCAAACTTCCTAAAGTCTTTTGGATTTCGTCAAACATTTCTTTATTTTGACGGTAATATCCGATATTAAAGGACCAATTATGAGTAAAGTGGTGTAGAAGACTACCAGAAAAAATAATTCCTACTATCACAATAGCTACCGTCATTTTTTCCTGTAAGATGTTAGTTTCTTTCAAATCCTCTAATGCTAAAAGAGCCATGATAAAAACTAAAGCACCACTTCCATAACTATACTGGAAACCAATATCATACTGATAGGGCCAATTGGACAATAAGTTAATCACTATCAGTGGAAGCACAAGAAAATAAGTCGACCAACGCCGTTGGAGTAGTCCTAAGAAACATACCGGAGCAAACATTAAGAATAAATACCCTAATCTTTTGGCAGTCAGTAGCATACTAATGACATAGCCTGGATGGAAGAATAGATTCTTAATCACCATGAACATCCCGCTTTCCCCATTGAGCAAGAATGCGTCATACCGTGAAATCATTCCTCCCTCACCATAGGCACTCAGAAGATACATGGTAAAAACGAAATAGGCAATCGGCAAGACAATCTCCGTAAAGAGAAGCCATCTTTTTGTCTGCTTGGATAGATCAAATCGTTTTTGGAAAAGGAAGAATAAGCCCATACTAAGTACATAGATAAAGGCATCTTCTTTCACGAACAATAGTAACATGGTAGCTAGTAGAATCTTCCATTTTTGTTCCGAAATAATGAAATAGAATACCCAAAACACTAATGGAACTAAAAAGCAATTTTCATGCAGATGGAATCCCCCTGCCGTTGTCATCACTGGCAACAACAGAAACCATAAGATGGCCAAGGTATTTGTGAGATTAGAAAACTTTAATTTACGAAGGATTAATCTCAATGGGATAATCCCTGAAAAGACTACGAGTAACTGTAAAATTTCTAAGGTCTCTACATATGGGAAGAGCTTATAGAATGGCAACATTAAATAAAAGATAGGTGAAATATGGACGGCAAAATGAGAGAGCACTCTATCTCTCTCTAAGGTCGTTATCGGAGTCAAATCGTGATTCATCCGTTCAAACATTTGAGAAAAAATCCCAATATCAAACGATGATAACTCATTCGTCCTCACTTTGTAAACCACTACAACAGAAAGATAAAGGACGTAAACCAGAACTAGCGAAAACACGATTGTTCGAACTATTTTTTTATGTCGCTCTAAATAGTTAAAGATTGGAAATTTAAGATAGAGGATCATAAACACAATTGAGATAATGGAGGCAATAGCGACCGGCCAGATGATTGAAAGAAATCGGGTACTGGACAGATCAACAGCATGAAAGCCAAGTGCTTGATCTTGAAAATTCGAGCTTCCCAACGTTAATATTCTAGGGATGGCTAGCAAGATGACCGATATATACAAATAGGAGGACTTTTCTTTATTAAACATCCCTCCAATAAACAAAATCAGAGCCAAAAGAATTAAGCCTAGAGATAAAAAGAAGGACATACTCTTATAAATAGCTATGAGGAGAGTCACACAAGAAAGAATCATCGTGATACTATGTATATCTGAGTTTGTCAACTTGTCATGTAAACAAATCAATACACCTCCCACAATAAAAAAGATTCCCACTTTTAATATGGACAAGGGAGCGAGTGTCAAAAACAGATCCTGTGGGGTCGCACTCAACAGGTCTACCGTAAGCATTGTCAAATACGCACTTATACCGCACATAATAGCATAATCCGTTTTCACAAACAAATCGCTAAAAACTTTTTTCATCATAAACTTCCTCCAACTGATATTTTATCATAATTTTATACTTCAAACCTAGTTTGGACTAATATCTTTGTAGTCTATCCAACCATTTGATACCTTTGATTTTCATCACCAGTCCTATCAAGTTTCACAGTGTCGTCTTTGCATACAAAAACCGTTAGCCAAAAAGCTAACGGTTTAAGTTAATCTCTCACCTCAGTGATCAATCCTGTATCGACATCATAGACAGCTCCTGAGATAATGACATCGTCTGGAATCAGCGGTGAGGCTTTTAATAGAGCAACATCTTCTCGGACGCTCTCGTTGATATCTTGAAAGGGTAGGAAGTCTTGGTCTCCGACATCAACTCCCAGTTCCTTCTTCAGATGCTGACGGAATCCTTCATTCTCAAAGGTTTGCGCCCCACAGTCTGTGTGATGCAAGACGACGATTTCTCGAGTCCCCATCTGTTGCTGCGAGATGACCAAGGAACGAATCATGTCCTCTGTCACGCGCCCTCCTGCATTCCGCAAAATATGGGCATCCCCCAGAGCAAGCCCCAGTGCTGGTGCCACGTGAAGACGAGAGTCCATACAGGTCACAATGGCCACTTGCGTTTTCGGTTTGATCGGAAGATGGAGGTCGCCGTGCAATTCAACATAGGCTTGATTGGCTTTTAAAAAATTCTCAAAATAGGACATAAGAACTTCCTTTCTGGTTGGTAAAATAGTTTGAACTCCAAATTATTTACTCTCTATCTTACCATCTTTTTCCCAGATTGTCAGTTGCCAGCCTACATGAAAAAGGAGAGTGGGACAGAAATCGGTCATTCGTTAGAATTCGATTTCGTCGTCCCACCTC
>ERZ773196.1842-NODE-1842-length-11461-cov-5.174645_pt1 | contig 11461 bp, 9 predicted proteins | sample MGYA00581009_ERZ773196 | MGnify/ENA primary metagenome ERZ773196 (study PRJEB29015, sample SAMEA2738162) | human oral metagenome | biome: human oral; feature: human-associated habitat; material: saliva | place: China | collected 2243 ...
TCCATAAGTTAGTATAAACTATAATAGGGAATTGTTTAAAGTTATGTAATATATATAGAAAAATAACAATGGCAGTTCACTACCTAAACAGATGCGTTTATGCAGGGGGGACAGATGGAAAAGTTTTCAATGAGTATTTCTTTCCATGGGAGAGTCATGAAAAATTTTATGACTCTTATTCTATGGATTATTTTCTTGCCAGTAATTTTCATTCCAAAGCTTAGGGACAGAATCGTTCCCATGAATATTTTAGAATTTCATAAAAAACTAAAGTTCTTTCTGTATTCTCATGTCAATGGCGGAAAGGGAATGATTTCCATTTTTTTGGCGTTAACCGTTTCTCCTTTGTTGATGTGTACTTTGATTTTTGTAGAATATGCCAGAATACAAAGCGCACAAGCTATTATTGAAGAGCTGATGGGAAGCTCTATTTTTTCTGCTCTTGCCCATTATGACCCCTACTTGGATGAACGTTTCGGCTTTATGGCGGTAAGACAGGATCAGAAAGAGTCTTTGGATTCTCGTTATCAAAGCTATCTGGAATCGAACGTCCAAGGTTTCGGAAAGGCTATTAGCTTAGCGGGAGGATCGGCAGAAGGAAAAAATTCGCTTATTGAACCTTTGGCATTAAGACAGGAAGTGTATGAATACAGTGAGCTTTCCGTACCTATCAATACTTTGGTGGAAGGTTTAAACATAGAAGATTTATTATCTAACTTCTATAATTTAGATTCCCTAAAGGTATGTAAAAATGTGATGGATGGTGGAAAGAACGCCATTGATATTACCGATTCCGCCATTAATATGGCAAAAGCCTTAAAAGAATACTCTGATAAAGCCAAGGAATACGGGGAGTCTTTAACAAAGTATAAAGAAGCAAGAAAGGCCTACGATGATGCTTATCAAGCTTTAGAAGAGGCAAGAAGCAAGAAGGATAATGGAGAGGATATTTCTTTAGATTCCTACATTAGTGATGTAAACAGTAAAGCCGGAGCCTTTGGTACAGCTACCAGAGATCTAAAAGAGAAGCTTTCTTCTTTAAAAGAGAAGGAGAGAGATTTTGTAAAGAACCAGGAGTCGTTTAGAAAAGCAGCGGATGAACTGATTAGTAATGCCCAAGAATATGGTAAGAATAAACATGATGTGGATACGTTACAGGATCCTTTATTTGTGACCTATCATGAAATCAATAATCAAGTGCAAAACAGTTTAGATTCCTATCAAAAGGAATTATACAATGACGGAAAAGAAGATGATGGAAAATTAGAAGAGCAGGCGAAAAAACTGGAGTCTTACTCTGCTGAAAAAGACGAAAAAATTGAGGGCTATGTAGTCCTGTCGGAAATAGAGGATGTGGATCAAAGAACAGCTGCTTTATATGGAGATTTACAAAACATCATTAAAGGTTCTGATGACAGCGTGGATATTGCAACACAGCTTAAGGATTTGTTGTATGAGATTTTAGGGGTAAAAATTTTGTATGACGGTTCCCTAGATTCTAATTTGGATCCCAATGAACTGATAAATCAAAGTGGTGTACTGGATCTGGGATCAGCAGAAATGACGGACAGTATTGTAAATTTGCTCTCCTCTATCACCGACTTCATTACAGCGGTAAGCGGAGCGGATTTTTTGGGGATTTTGAAAGCTCTTGGGTCTTATTTGACCAGCATGGTTACTTTTTTCAAGGGCATATACGATTGGGCAAGTAGCAGACTCCAAAATCTTGGTCGACTTCTTATGTTCAAAGAAAACCTGGGGAAGAACTATCTTCTCTATGGTTACGGTGTCTACAACATGCCTAACAGAACCAATTACAGTGATGGCTCCACTTTAACGGGATATGATTATAGCAATATTTTTGAAATGGCGGGCGGTACCTATAACATAGGCTTCTTAGACGGAGATTTTTGGAATTATCCCAAGATGGACAATGCAGACGGAAGCGACAAATTATACAAGGGAGCAGAATTAGAGTATCTATTTACCGGTTCCAACTCGGAAAAAGGAGCACAGGTAGGTACCTTCTTTAATATCTTCTTATTAAGATTACTCACGAATCTTCCTGCTATTGCAGAATCAGATTGGCTTCAGGCATCAAGCGTTACAGGTCCTTTTATAGCACTATTTTTTGTAATCCTTCTTATCGTAGAGGCTTTTATTGATATGATTCTTTTGGTCAACAAACAATCCATTAGTTTTATCAAGCTAAAAGCCTATATGTCTACCGCCGGACTTCCGGATTTACTTAATGACCTGTTGCAATGCACCGGCATAAGTGATGCTTTACAGGGTAAGATTAAAGAAAAGACAGAGGGATTGGCAAAAAAATCCGAAAACAACAGTGAAGAAACCAATACTCAAGGCTCCTCGGGTAATGCCGGTAACTCCTCCGGTGCCGGTGGCTCATCAAGTACCAAAGACTCAAGCGGTGACAGTTCCGGAAAGACCGGAGGGAATGATTCCTCCGGCGGAAAGGATGGTGGGGGTAAGAAAGAAAAAAATAAAGATTTTAAAAAACCCACAGAGGCCATGGGCTTAAAAGATGATCAAGGCTTTCTGAAGGCGGACTATGGGGAGCATTGTTTAATTTTGATGCTTTTAGGAACAAATCAAGATCAGTATCTTATGCGGTTACAGAACCTTGTGCAATTGGAGGCAAAGGAAAAGTATAAGGAAAAAACGGATTATCATTTGAGTAAAGCTTATACCGGGATTACCGCTACCACAGAGTATCAATTAAATGAATTTGTACCCATTACAAAAAGCACAGGTGGGTTTAAACTTGATTGTACAAAAACGCTTGGGTATTAGAGAACAGTATTATTATGAGGTTTAAAGTATATATCGGAAACGGAAAGTCGAAGCAAGGATTATCATTATATTTGAAAGAAAATAAGCTGTTTATTTCAGTATATCAGGATCACTATCTGTTCCGGGTGTCATATACACAGAAAATGCTGGATGCATGGTCAATAGAAAAAGCAGCACTCAGCCTTAAAGAGTTGAATCAAGAGATTAGGGATACGGTGGGTATTTTTTATCAGTTATCGATGTAAGATAGAGGAGAAATAAGGGAAGGCCAATAAATTGCATCAGGGGTGAAAGAAGCAGCGGAAGTACAATTTTAGGGGAGAAAATAGGAAAATGGCATTAACAGCTGAAGAAGTAGAGAAATTAAAGGAACTTAAACGCACTGAAGAGTTTAAAAAAAACTATAAACTGATAAAAGACGAACTTGTAAAAAGAGACAGGCAAGGTGTAGATATGGCTGCCAAGGGACTAATTTGTCTCTTCGTGATGTGCTATCTGCCTCGTCGTGCAGGCTTTCCTTTGGCAGGAATCTTGCTGTTTGTCTTAATCATCATCCCCTTTTTTAAGAGCAAAAGTGATATCGATTTGGATGATATCTATACAGAACAGATTCTTAACCTGATACTGGGGGCAATCCTTCCGAAGGCTAAGATTCACTCCTGGGGAGAAGAGCCTATAGAGGATGTAAAATATGCGGTTCCCAAGTCAGAGAAGTATAATCAATTTAATGCACTGAAATTTAATGATGAACGAAACTTTAGTGTTTGTAATTTTTATGCCTGGCATGAAGAAGAGTACAAGAGTGGAGATGAAAAACGAACGAAGAAAGTGACGGATTTCCGAGGCGTTTTGTATGCTCTAACACTGACGGAAGTTTATCAAGGGCATGTACGGATTGTGCCCACAAAGAAACTTGCGCATTTGAATATAGAGACTCAGGGAAAATATGCGGGAGCCTTAGAGGGAGAGCAGAAGATCGATGTGGAGGATGTGTGACACAATGAAAATTACAACATTTACTGTACGGATGAGATTGCTGCCCGAAAGTTCTTAAGTCCAAGTGTTCTGGCTTGGTTTGATGAGCAGATTTCAGATCAGGGACTTTGTGCCTACCTTAAGGGGAATAAACTTTATATCAGCAAATATACCAATGAATATATGTTTCCGGTGCCGGACACCAAGAAGAAGCTGGATGCGTGGTCTGTGGAACAAGCAGCTCTCTACCTAAAAGACCTAAGTCAGGAAACAAAGGCTATGGCATCGGTTTTTTCTAAATAGTAATGTAAACAATGGGAACAAAAGAGGTGAGTTATGGATGTTCGAAGTGAAGAGGGAACCATAATGCTGGAATGGGGGATAGGAATGATATTTTCTATCTTTATTCTTATGTTTTTTTTGGCTTTATCCGTTCATTTGTATCAGCGAAACATGTTTACAGCAGCCTGCAATGCGGCGGTAGTGAGAGTGGCAGAGAATTATAAATACGAAGGCTTGGAATACAAAGAGGAGATAACGGTGCAAGATATTGAAAATATAGGCTTGTATCGCTATCTTAGCATGAAACAAATGAACCTTCTCATACACGGAAATGAGAAAGCGAGTAGATTTTTGGGATTTAGACTTACGAAGTACAGTGGTGGAAATGGTGGCGGTAAGGAAACGGTAAGGGTAAAGCGAGTTCCGGATGATCTTGGACGATGCCATTATGTACTGGAAGCGGAGAAAAGCTTTGATTTTCTTTTTGCACCCTTGTTGGAGAAAGTCGGCTTAAAAGAGTCCAACAAAGTAAAAGTAGTGGCAGTTGCCTCAACCCTGGATGTTCTCCATTACGTCAATACGGTCCATTTTAGCCAGTATGCCAATAACAAGGTAAGTGATCTGTCCAAGGTCGCAGGAGTGATAGATTCCTTTATTAGTCTTGGAAAGGATTTGTTCGGTTTGGTTACTTCTTTTGGAGAGGATTCATGATGGGAAAAGAGGAAAACGATAAAATGAAGAGCAATCGAAATCACGTTGAAGATACCGTTGAAAACAATCTTAAAGAGACACTTCTTAGAGAAAGAGCTTCCGTTACCCTAGAGGCAGCGATTATCTTGCCCATATTCTGCTTTCTATTTATGGCATTGAATGGTGTGTTCTTTGTGTTTTCGGCGCAGAATCAAGTGATGCATACTTTGGTGCAAACGGCTAATAGTCTGAGTCTGGATCCTTATTGGAATGAAAAAATCAGCTTGGAGAATACCAGTGTGAGCACTATTTTGCAAAGATTTGAGCGTTATGCTGTACGAGACCAAAGCTTCTCTTCTGCGGAAAGCTGGCACAAGAATGAAACCCTGTCTTCCGGCGTGCTGGAAGACAGATTTTATTCTTATTTTACCGGGGATGGAAATAAACTCAGTGCTTATACTAAATTAAAAAAATTGGGCGTAGTAGGGAACATGGAGCTTAGCGGGACAGTCAATAACGGCGACTTAACCCTTGTTGCCAAGTACAAGATGAAGTTTTGGTTCAATCTTTTTAAAACAGAACCATTGGACTTATCCCAGAAGGTGAAGGTTCATTTGTGGGGATTGGAAGACTATTAAAGGGGAAAACATGGCTTTAAAAATAGGCATCGGTGTATTATATCTGCTTCTCTCTGTGTTAGCTATTAAGCTAAGCCACATTTTGCTGGTATGGCATCAAAAACAGCAACAGCGAAAAGGGATAGATAAAAAGGAAACCCATCCGATTTTCAATAAAAAGGCAAAAAATATATTGTATGGATTGTTTATTCTGTTTTCCGCTGTATTGGGCTACTTTACGGCACAGAATGCAGTAGATACTTTTGCTATCTTTCGTTTAACTTTGCTGTACTTTATTTTGGCAGTAGCGGCCATTGTGGACGGGGAAAAATACATTATTCCGAATATTTTAGTGCTCATCTTTCTGGTGGCAGGGGTAGTGATAGGACTCATTGAAATTTTGTATTATCACCTTGGGTGGAAAGAATTCCTTTTCCAGTCCTTAGGTTCCCTGTTTATTATGTTGCTCTTTCTTCTATTGATGGTATTCCTATCAAAGGGGGGACTGGGAATGGGAGATGTAAAATTATATGCTGCCATTGCTTTTTATTCCGGTATCAGTGCGGCCTGTATCATTCTTCTTTTTTCCTTTATTCTTTGTGCGATTACGTTCATCCCCTTTCTGCTTCTAAAGAAAATAAAGATTAAAGATGCCTTTCCTATGGGGGGATTTATCTTTGCGGGCTATGGCATTAGCTTGATGCTGTCCTTGATATAGTACGGTGCTCTTGAAGGGAGCAGGAGGAAAGTTCCCCCAAAGAAAAAAGACCGATAAACCATCGCTATGCGGGTTTATCGGTCTTTTTGATGGGCTTTCCTAAAAAGGCTCTTTTTCTTTTAGCTTTGGAATACCTTCGTAAAATCCAAAAGAAAATCCAGCTGCTTCCGAAGCTCCTTATATTCCTTTTCAATGGACAGGCCGTCTACTTCTTCAGGAGTCTGAGGTGTGGGGAAGATGAAGTTATCGGTATATAAGGAGATATACAGCTTATTTCCCTCCAGATAGACGCAAAGACCGTTTTGAGAAATGTGTTCGTCAAACCAGGTCAAGACTCTTGGGCTTAAGAACTTTCTTGCGGAAAGCTCATCGCTACAGTAGATGTTGAAGTTTTCGTTGTGCTGAATATCCTCCACATCAATTTTCTGCTCTCCGGGCAGGGCTCCGGGATAGGCATCCTGTACTTCTCGTTTCAGAACTAAAGTTTTTTTGGTAGGAACTACTCGAAGCTGTCCGTTAAAGTTTACGGGGAGCTGCATGGAAAATACCTGTCCGACAAAGTCTGTCACCTGAACGTTTTTTGCATATTCCTTTCCGTCTCTGGTCTCAATTCTGGTTTCCGTGTGGGAAGAATAGAGATTACACATGCGAGTATCCTGCTCATCTCCTAAAGACAGGAAGAAGAAAGGCTCATATTTTTCTGATTTGGGCGTTACCTTTTTCATGGCCTGTAGAGGCAGGCTTCCTCTTTGTCCAAGATTTGCTTTTGGGAAGATTTTCTGAAGAATGGGCTTTAGGAATTCCTCCGCATACAAATCATCGTTATTCTTACCGCCTTTTGCAAAGTAAGCGTTTCTTTGCTCTTTTTTCGGACGATAGACAAAAAAATAAAGGAGCCCTACAAGCAAAATTCCGAATAACTTAAACACAATAATCAGTAAACCGGCTACGATGGCCGCAACGATAAGATAATTTTTCCATTTAATATTTTCCTGCATTTCCCCGCGAATCTTTGTGAGTCGTGCCTGTACATCAGGATCATCGGCCAGCTGTCGTACCCGCTCCTGCTCCTCCTGTCGATTTGTTCCTAGGTAATTTTCTTGAAAATCTGCCATGCAATCCTCCTTCATAGCTTAAAATTCATCAGCAAACAAGAAAAAATACAACAGAACTATTTTACAACAGAGGGAGGAGACAAACAACAGAAAAACGGGATAAGAATATGAAAAATCAGAATCAGATACAACAGAATCAGATACAACAGAATAAAAAACACAGAAATAAGTAGAGCAAGAAAAAGAATAGGAAAATAGAAAAAAGTTTGATTGATAAATACCCTAAACTTGAAAAAAATAAAAGTTTAAGGTATTCTTATTATCAAGTTTTGCAAGGAGGTGTAAGAGGTGGGCGAGAATAGAAAATTAAAGGAACGTGATATTTACTTGAATAAATTGATTGCTTTTCAAGACACGGAGCCGGTGAAGGTTATCACGGGAATCAGAAGGTGTGGTAAGTCCAGTCTTTTAAAGCTGATGCAGGAACATCTCTTGCATTCGGGAGTAAAACAAGAGCAGATTATAGCAATCAATTTTGAATCCTTAGAATTTCAAGAAATGAGTTATAAGGATTTATATGCTTATGTGAAAAAAAAGATTTCGAAGAATCAAAGAACTTATTTGTTTTTTGATGAATTACAAAGAATTCATCAATGGGAAAATGCGATTAATTCCTTTCGAGTAGATTTTAACTGCGATATTTATATTACAGGATCGAATTCCTATCTTTTGTCTTCGGAGTATTCCACCTACTTGGCCGGAAGATATATAGAAGTGAAAATGTATCCGTTGTCCTTTAAGGAATTCATAGACTTTCATGGTTATATTTTGAAAGACTATCAGACTCCTATTGGGGAAACAAAAAAACGTGCCTGGAAGGAAGATAGAGAAATCGCAGAAACAAGAGATTTACTTGATGCTTATATGCGCTATGGCGGAATGCCCGGAATTGCAGATTTTGGCTTGGAGCAAGATAGAGTGATGACTGTGCTGGACGGCATCTATTCAACGGTGGTGCTTCGAGACATCTTGGAACGGGAAAAAAGAAGAGGACAGCGGCAGATTACGGATGCGGAGCTTCTTAGAAAAATCATACTATTTTTAGCTGATAATATCGGCAACACTACATCCTTAAATTCCGTGAGCAATACTCTGGTATCGGAAAATTTGCTGGAAAATCGTGAGAGACAGGGGAGGCCGGCAACCCAAACTATAGCAACTTATGTAAGCGCTTTAAAAGAATCCTTTATGTTCTACGAAGTCAAGCGCTTTGATATTAAGGGGAAGGAGTATTTGAGAACTCTGGGGAAATATTACATCGTGGATATCGGATTAAGAAATTATCTCTTAGGTTTTCGGGATAGAGATAGGGGACATAGCTTGGAAAATATAGTGTATTTTGAATTATTGCGCCGAGGCTATGATGTTGCTATTGGGAAAATAGCTAGTTTGGAGCTTGATTTTGTTGCTACAAAGGCCAATGAAAAGCTTTATGTACAAGTTACAGAGAGCATGCTGGAGGAGACGGTAAGAAACAGAGAATTGAAGCCTTTACAGCAAATTCCCGATAATTATGCAAAAATAGTGATTACTTTAGACAAAGCATTGGATGAGGAATATGAGGGAATTCATGTTGTAAGCTTAATTGATTGGCTACTGAACTAGAAAAAGGGCCTACAAAAAATCAAGATATCCATAGTCTTCATGCTGTATAGGAGACAGTTTTGATTTTTTGCAAGCCTCTGTTTTCTTCTGTTTCTTCCGCTTTCTTTGTGTTTTATTCTTCTGCTTTTTTGTGTTTTATGCAGAATGAGATTCTTTTGCAAAGTCGGTGAGATTTCGTTTAATGCAAAACCATTCCCACAAAGATGCCCAGATAATTTCCAATCACATAGCCCAGAGTTCCGATCAGAAGTCCCGGAATAATCAGCTCTGTCCAGCCCTTGGAAACCGCCATGGCAGCTGCTGTTGTGGGGCCGCCGATATTGGCATTGGAGGCAATGATGATTTCTTCGATGGAGAACTTGAAGATTTTTCCGAAAATCAGGGAAATAATCATATTTACCGCTACCATAATCAAAGCCAGAACCAAAAGCAGTGGGGATTCTTTAATAATCAAAAGAATGGATGCAGGAGCACCGATTACCGCAAAGAAGAGGTAAATCAGGAAGGTACCGATTTCCTGAGAGCCTTTCACGGAAGACATTTGCTTCGGGAAGAATGAGGCAATCATCATGGTAATGGTGGTAATCAGCAGGTATTTGTTTCCAAAGAAACCGCCCATAAACTGACTGAAGGCGTCTTTTCCGGAGAAGAATCCGCTGATGACACCAGAAAGCTTAGTGGAAACAGTTACGATGGTAAAGGCAATCCCTACCGCAAAGGCAATGTCCTTTAGGGAAATGCTTTTTGCTCCCCAAAACTTCGCTGCCATGGTTTTGTTTTTATCTCGGTCCTCTTCGGACTGTGCCAAGAGGGCATCCTCATAGGGCTGCTTATACAGCTTTTTGATGATGGCCATGGAGGGCAGGGAAATAAGAACGAAAACATAAAGCGCCATCAAAAGATTATCCGCAACGATGGCAGCGGATACGGTTTTTCCCGGGACAGCATACTGCTCGGACATGGCTACGAAGTTTACTGCGCCGCCGGTATAGGTTCCCACGAACATGGGAATAATATCATTGAGCTTGGGGATAGCATTTTTCAAGCTAAAGTAGGCCACAAAGCCCCCCAAGAGAGTTCCGGCACTACTCAGAAGATAGATGGCCAGCATTCTGCCGGATTCTTTTAAAATCTTTTTTACATTGGCATTGAAGAGAAGCAAGGGCACCGCCAGGGGAACCACATAGCTCCATACTGCATCATATACCGGTGATTCTGTAGGAATGATGTTCAGGTTTGCCAGTACCAAAGTAAAGATTGTGGCTAAGATACAGCCGGTAATCTTGTTGGCCCAGACATATTTTTGTTCCAGGTAGATAGAGATGGCCACACTAAGGGACAGAATTGTCCATAGCGCCCAAGTATCTTCCGCGGAAATCAATGTTGTCATAAATATACCTCTTTCTATAATGGGGAGTTTCCTCTTATCGTGGGGCAGTGCCTCTAAGCGTCGGAGCGGGAATAGGAGTTTTTCATCACGCTGCTGGCTTCAAACAATACCTTGTCCAAAAGCTCGGCGGTTTCCTGCTTGGCACAACGGGCAATCTTTTCATTGCATTCTTCCAGCATTGCTCGAATTTCTTCCTGACTTCTCTTTTTCTTTGCAATTTCCTTCTTGCACTCCAGAATCAGCTGGTAGCACTTGGCTTGTACGGAGTTCTGATAGCGCTCCACGTGGAAACGGCTGATGGCGTAGGAAGCATTTGCCAAAGCGCCGATGAGCCGGTTGTTCCAATAAAAGCTGTCGGTGCTGACTTCCTTCTTGGTGGTGCTGAAGTAAGCGGGAATCTTGCCAACGGAGGAAAAGAGGGGAATCAGGGCATTGAAGACATTGCTTCCGAAGGCAAGCCAGGTGATGCACTCCAAGTCCTTAATCTTTTCTTCTTTATTCTGGTGGAGAGACAGGAAACAGGTGCGCTCGATGCCGATGGGACGGAACTGTCCCACATGACTGGCATCACCGTATTTTCCGTAGCAATCATATTTGGTGCCTTGGAAATGAGAGGAGAGCACGTATTTTACATCCATGGGACTAATCTTTTTCTCCGGCACCATGCTCCAGGGGATGTCATCGGAATCCGGGGTGAAGTCTGCATTTTCCCCTTCATAACGGAAGCAGTGGGGATTCAAGGTCTTCAGCATATACCAGGTTCTGGGAGTGTTATACACATGGTCCGCATCGGAGTGGCTACCGAAGGCGTCTCTTGGATTGAACTCTTCCTCATAGGAAAGATTCAAATGATGCTCTGCGATAAATTCCTTTAAATCCTTGGAGCAGATGTGGGATTCCTGCTTTCCGAAGGCATCCTTTAAATCAAAGGAGTCGATGCCCTGCTGGTTGGCCATCATCACATAGGAATCATCCGGAACTCTTTTGGCGATGAAATGGTGTCCGCCAATGGTTTCCAGCCACCAAATCTCCTTGGTATCGGAAAAGGCTATTCCGTTCATCTCATAGGTGCCGTACTTTTCCAGGAGCTCTCCGAGACGAAGCACCCCTTCTCTTGCGGAATGAATATAGGGCAGCAGCAAGCTTACCATATCTTCTTCTCCGATGCCTCCGGGAATTTCTGTTCTGCCTTCCTTGTGAAGCACTACCAAGGGATCCGCTGCCAGCACCAGCTCGTTACTGGTAATGGTTTCCG
>ERZ773196.1846-NODE-1846-length-11434-cov-10.033571_pt1 | contig 11434 bp, 15 predicted proteins | sample MGYA00581009_ERZ773196 | MGnify/ENA primary metagenome ERZ773196 (study PRJEB29015, sample SAMEA2738162) | human oral metagenome | biome: human oral; feature: human-associated habitat; material: saliva | place: China | collected 2243 ...
TTCCGGTCGGCGCTCAACAAGCGTCTCCCGGTGCACAACACCAATCAGGAAGGAAAGAAATGACCAGCAATGATGCTGCCCCGGAGACTCCTCCGGACAACGGCGCGACAGGTCTGTTGACGCACGGAGCGGTGTATGGCCGCGTCGGTGGGTTGATCGTAAACCGGCTCTGGAAGGAGACTCCTTCGGCACGCGCACTTCGCGCGCAGCTGAGGGGAGCGCTTTCACGAGAGGCCGGATCGGTGCCTGAGCTGTGGGACCTCACGCTGGATGGCCGCCCCGGCTATCTGGGCGACGAGCCGACCAGAGGCGAGAAGGCTGTCCATGGGGCGCTCACGCTGTGGGCACTTCACCAGGGATCAAATACGAGACCCATGCACGATACGTCGGACCGTCCGCGCAGTTTCGCGTCCGCGATCCGAGTCGTTGCCCAGGGACAGAGCGGCGACAAGCGCGCCGAGGAGACACCGATCTATCGGCGTTTTTCCGCTGCCGTTCAAGCGCCGACGTTCGAGGGACTTCTCGTGCATCTGCGTTCGCTTGTCTCTCAGCTCGAGGCTGCCGAGATTCCCTGTGACTACGCGGGACTTGCAGCCGACCTCTTCACGTGGCAGGACCCGCGTCGTCGCACGTCCGTCATGCGCAACTGGGGTCGCCAGTTTGCTCGCCCCGCTGAAACTATCCGCACCGACTCTGCCTCTGACGAGTGACGTCGAGGCAACGCAATCAAACAAACTTCATTTCTGAAAGGAAAGACAATGTCCGTCTTCGTTGATATCCACGTCCTGCAGACCCTCCCGCCCTCGAACCCGAACCGTGATGATACGGGTGCTCCGAAGACCGCCACCTTTGGCGGAGTCCAGCGTATGCGGATCTCATCGCAGGCCATCAAGCGTGCGACGCGTGAAGATTTCGAGGGAAAGATCGCCGATGGGAATTACGGTGTGCGCACGAAGAAGATCGTTGAGCTAGTTGCGCGTTCAATTGTCGATAAGCGTCCGGACCTCGACTCGCAGTCTGTCGACCTCGCCGAGATGGGACTGAAGGCCATCGGCTTCAAGCTTGCTAAGCCGAACAGGAATAAGAGTGTCAAGGAGTTGGAGGAAGCCGGATTCCTCGTGTTCCTGTCGGCTAAGCAGATCGAGCACGTCGCGGATGCGTTGATTTCGGTCGCTCACGAGGATGATTCTGCGGCAGCGTTCAAGGAGCTGAAGCCGCGTAGCCTCGTGAATACGGATCACTCTATCGATATTGCTCTGTTCGGTCGTATGGTAGCCGAACCGAATGCGCTGAACGTCGATGCGGCGTGCCAGGTCGCCCACGCTATTGGTGTTGGTGCGGTCGATCATGAGTACGACTACTACACGGCTGTCGACGACGAGAAGAAGCGCAGCGACGAGGCTGATGAGGGTGCGGGAATGATCGGTACGATCGAGTTCGCATCCGCGACGGTGTACCGCTATGCGACGATCAACGTCGACATGCTGCGCGAGAATCTCGGGGACGATTCCGTCGCGGATCGTGCCATTGAGCTTTTCGTGGATAGTTTCGTTCGGTCGATGCCGACCGGTAAGATCACGACGTTCGCGAACCGTACCCTGCCCGACGCTGTCCTGGTTCAGGTGCGCAACGATCAGCCGATCAACATGGCGGGTGCCTTCGAAGACCCGATCATCGCGGGGCAGCACGGTTTTGCCGAGCCTGCCGTCAAGCGTTTCGTCGAGTTCGAGTCCAAGCTTCGTGACCTCACCGGCCTCGAACCCGTCGGCTCTCTCGCCACGTGGACCACGCCTCGGGGCGAGGCCTTCTCCGCACTGGGCACCCAGGTTCGCCTGGTCGATCTGGGCAGCGCGACGGTGGATGCTGTGCGAGGCGAGCGATGAGCTCGGTACTCGTCTTGCGACTGGCTGGCCCCATGCAGTCGTGGGGCTCATCCAGTCGATTCACGCGCAGGTCGACGGAGGCGTTTCCCACGAAAAGCGCACTGGTTGGTCTGCTCGCGGCGGCGCAGGGACGCAGGCGCAGCGATCCTATCGAGGATCTGGCTGAGCTTCGTTTCGCCGTGCGGGTGGACCAGCCGGGGCAGTTGCTCCGCGACTTTCATACGGCGCACCGGGGTGACACGTCGATGCCTCTATCTCACCGTTTCTACCGGGAAGATGCCGCTTTCGGAGCCTTCGTCGAAGGGCCTGACGACATGATTGATGCGCTTGCACAGGCAATCGTTCGCCCGGCATTTCCGCTCTACCTCGGCCGCCGCTCATGCCCTCCGACCCTGCCACTGCGTCTCGCTGTTCACCAAGGCAGTGCGTGGGAAGCAGTGCACGACACCCCGTGGATGGCCTCGGCGTACTACCAGAAGAAGCAGCGTTACGACCATTTCGTTCGGACGCGAGTCGTCGCAGATCTGGGGATTATTCCACCTGAAGTGGAGAAATCCTCCCAGCAGACACTTCAGGATATGCCGATCAGTTTCGACTCGGAGCATCGCAAGTACACCCTGCGTACGGTCGAGGAGACCTATATCAACCTGGAGAATCCGCAGTACGTGGAGGTGAAGCCGCAGGCCCACCCCGGCCTCGTGCATGACCCGATGGAGGTGCTCTGATGTATCTGACACGCATCTACCTCAACCCGCACCGTCGTGGGGCGAAGCAGCTCATGCGCAGTCGACAGGTCCTCCATGCGGCTGTCATGAATTGTTTCCCGCCGGGTGCCTTGGAGGATGCTGGAATGCCTCGGGTGCTGTGGCGCCTGGATCGTCCGTCGATCGTTCGGGGAGCGACTCCTCGTCAGGGGAGTCCCTCGTGTGCGCTCTTCATCTCGAGCCCGGTTCCTCCGGACCCCTCGCATATCGTGGAGGAGGCTGGCTACGCGACCGAGGGCGGGGTAGTCGTCCGCGACATGAGTACCTTCCTCGATGGGTTGTCGGCTGGACAGAGGTGGGGTTTCCGACTCTGTGTGAATCCGACGTTCCAGGAGAGCAATCAGGTCAATGCGAGAGGACGGAAGAAGAATCTCGCTCACGTCACCCAGGATCAACAGACACAGTGGGTCCTGGACCGTGTGGAGCGGCTCGGGTTCCGTGTGCTGACTTCTGCCGAGTACGGCGGTGATTTGCCAGTCCTGGAGGACCAGGATGGACAACGTGTCGACGGGGCGAATCTGCTGATCAACGGCGTCGAACGGGGCATCGCCGAGTTTAAGCATGGAGGTTCTCGCGTGACCCTTGCGCTTGCTACTTTCGAGGGCGTGCTCGAGGTAACGGATCCGGATGCACTGCGCCACGGCCTCGTCCATGGGATAGGCCGAGGCAAAGCATACGGCTGCGGTCTGATGACCCTGGCTCGGCCATGAGACCGATCCCCGGGGCGAGGCCGCCAGAACCGAAAGACTTGGTGCGCGTTCGGGACCGTTTGACATTCCTGTATGTCGAGCGGTGCACGATTAATCGCGACTCGAACGCGATTACTGTAGCCGACGGACACGGAATCGCCCACGTCCCAGCAGCGGCGCTGTCGGTGCTGCTGCTGGGACCCGGGGTTCGGATCACACACTCGGCGGTATCGGTGCTGTCCGAGAGTGGATCGACCATCGTGTGGGTGGGCGAGAACGGGGTGCGGTACTACGCGCACGGCACCCCGCCCTCGCGCTCCTCACGGTTGCTGGAGGCGCAGGCTCGCGCGGTGAGCGATCCGTCGATGCGGCTGACTGTCGCCCGCAACATGTACTTGATGCGTTTTGCGGGCGAGGACGTGTCGAAGCTGAGTCTCCAGCAGTTGAGGGGACGCGAGGGTGCTCGGGTGCGTCGCCTGTATCGTGAGCACTCACAGCGCACAGGGGTGCCCTGGGATCGACGAGAGTATGATCCCGACAACTTCGACGACGGTTCGGTGGTCAATCAGGCACTGTCGGCGGCGAATTCTGCGATCTATGGCGTTGTTCACGCGGTGATTGTTGCGCTGGGGTGCAGCCCGGGGCTGGGATTCGTGCACAACGGAACCTACCGTTCTTTTGTGTATGACATCGCGGACCTGTACAAGGCCGACCTGACGATCCCAATCGCGTTCGACGTTGCCGCATCGCCGACGGACGAGGCCGTGGGAACTGCCGCGCGAAAGGCTGTCCGTGACGCTGTTCGCGAGTTTCGGCTCCTGGAGAGGTGTGTCGCAGACATTAAGCAACTTCTGTCGGTCTCTGGGACTTTGGATGTTGAGGACGATGACGACCTGATCGTGGACGACCTGCGCCTGTGGGATGACCGCGAGGGGACTGTTGCTGCGGGTGTCTCCTACGAGGAGAGGGACTCCTGGTGATCGTCCTGGTCCTGTCCGCGGTGCCCGAGGGGCTGAGAGGTCACGTGACGCGGTGGCTCATGGAGATTTCCCCGGGAGTCTTCGTGGGGACGCTCAGTGCCCGTGTACGCGAGCGCCTGTGGGACATCGTCACTGAGAACATGAAAACGGGTCGGGCTGTCATGGTCTACCGGGCGCGCAACGAACAAGGACTCGCCTTCCTGACGTGGGGCGATCCCTGGAAGCCCGTTGACTTCGATGGACTCACACTCATGATGCGCCCATACTACTCGGAAGGACGAGGCCAATACTCCGAACCGGATCCTGCGGCGCGTCAGTTGCGCAAGCGACCCAAATTAAGTAACTTCCAAAGGAGGCGGCAAGCTCAAGGGTTTCCAAGATCTGATCGATCTGCGCAGTAAAAGCGCAGGTCAGGAAGTGTTTTCCCCGCGTGAGCGGGGATGAGCCCAAATTTGCCGGTGCGCTACTCATGCCTGCACAGTTTTCCCCGCGTGAGCGGGGATGAGCCCAGCGGCCCAGAACTCGGTTTCCGGGGCGGCCTGTTTTCCCCGCGTGAGCGGGGATGAGCCCGGCCTCGAAATCCACTCAGTCAAGCAGCTGATGTTTTCCCCGCGTGAGCGGGGATGAGCCGGATCCTCGAAAATGACTCGTTACCTTGGAACTGTTTTCCCCGCGTGAGCGGGGATGAGCCGCCTCCGATCACCATACGGCCCGCGGGCACCAGGTTTTCCCCGCGTGAGCGGGGATGAGCCGATCGCCGTCTGGGTGGTCGTCACGGCTATTGCGTTTTCCCCGCGTGAGCGGGGATGAGCCGCGCATCCTGAACGCTCGCAGGGTGCCCAGCGGGTTTTCCCCGCGTGAGCGGGGATGAGCCGGCCGGACTCGATCTTCTTCTCAGCGGGCTTGGGTTTTCCCCGCGTGAGCGGGGATGAGCCTTGACACTACGAGTGAGGAGAATCTCATGCATTGTTTTCCCCGCGTGAGCGGGGATGAGCCATGTGCATCACGGAAGTTCCTTTCAGTGATAGGGTTTTCCCCGCGTGAGCGGGGATGAGCCTACCCCGTCCATGGTCTTCACCGACGATGCGGAGTTTTCCCCGCGTGAGCGGGGATGAGCCGTTGGAATTTACGTCTTCTGCGCGGGCAATTTCGTTTTCCCCGCGTGAGCGGGGATGAGCCGCACCTGGACGGCCTGTGCTGTTCGGTGCGTGGGTTTTCCCCGCGTGAGCGGGGATGAGCCGGGGTGTGTCGCGTCATGCATCACTCTGTCCGAGTTTTCCCCGCGTGAGCGGGGATGAGCCGCGCGGGGGAACGTCACGGTGCCCTCGTAGGTCGTTTTCCCCGCGTGAGCGGGGATGAGCCGAGAGGACGATTGTGCCGTCAGGGCGCATGAGAGTTTTCCCCGCGTGAGCGGGGATGAGCCCCAGGTGTCCGACGTATACAAGCGATCGGACCAGTTTTCCCCGCGTGAGCGGGGATGAGCCCTACCCGTGGGAGACGCTGCCGATGTCACCCAAGTTTTCCCCGCGTGAGCGGGGATGAGCCGGTGGACGCCGGTGGCAGGGTGTTCCCCACCCGGTTTTCCCCGCGTGAGCGGGGATGAGCCGGTCGCCAAGGCTGGGGACCTGGCGGAGACCGTGTTTTCCCCGCGTGAGCGGGGATGAGCCGTTGAGTATCAAGGGGTACTCGACAATCCGCAGGTTTTCCCCGCGTGAGCGGGGATGAGCCGTCGACGCAGCTCAGACGCGAGCGTTCCTGCCGGTTTTCCCCGCGTGAGCGGGGATGAGCCGCCCATTCCGGACCCTGGCAAGCTGGCGGGCGGGTTTTCCCCGCGTGAGCGGGGATGAGCCCTTCGATGGGAACTTCTTCGGGGTCGAGGAGGAGTTTTCCCCGCGTGAGCGGGGATGAGCCCGGGAGCTTGTTCCCGGCGCTGGAGTCGATCTGGTTTTCCCCGCGTGAGCGGGGATGAGCCGGATGGGTTGCCCCAGTCATCGGTCCGTGGCCGGTTTTCCCCGCGTGAGCGGGGATGAGCCTGATCGGCATTCACGTCGCTTTCCTTGGCGAAGGTTTTCCCCGCGTGAGCGGGGATGAGCCGGGGTATTGCTATGACGTGCACCACTCACTTACGTTTTCCCCGCGTGAGCGGGGATGAGCCGCTCCACTGCGACAGTTGCTTGTAGACCGTCTGGTTTTCCCCGCGTGAGCGGGGATGAGCCGACATGGCAGGACACCGTCAAGGCTCTCGCGCTGTTTTCCCCGCGTGAGCGGGGATGAGCCTTTCCTTCGCAGTATCGGCGGGGGACTCGCAGGGTTTTCCCCGCGTGAGCGGGGATGAGCCGAAACGTCCTATCAGCCCAGGCATCTCAAGATCGTTTTCCCCGCGTGAGCGGGGATGAGCCTCTATGCTCGTTCGTACTGGATAACCTCAAGCCGTTTTCCCCGCGTGAGCGGGGATGAGCCCACGAGGGTGACGCGCTGCCTGTCGGCAAGGTTGTTTTCCCCGCGTGAGCGGGGATGAGCCGCGCTCGCTACCCTTGGACGCGTAACGCTCGAAGTTTTCCCCGCGTGAGCGGGGATGAGCCTCAGCGTCCCCGTGACGATGCCGCCAATCTGAGGTTTTCCCCGCGTGAGCGGGGATGAGCCGAATGTACCAGAACGATGCTTTGATCAGTCCGGGTTTTCCCCGCGTGAGCGGGGATGAGCCGTACCTGTCGGAGAGCATGGGTGTAAGCAATGAGTTTTCCCCGCGTGAGCGGGGATGAGCCGATGGTCTCTGACGGAAAGGTCAGTCTGGAGGAGTTTTCCCCGCGTGAGCGGGGATGAGCCGACATCACAGCCCCGTGCACCCAGATCGACGTGGTTTTCCCCGCGTGAGCGGGGATGAGCCCGAAGACACTTCGTTGATCTTGACAGGCAGCGCGTTTTCCCCGCGTGAGCGGGGATGAGCCCAGGACCCCTATTACGACGCGCTTGATGCGACGGTTTTCCCCGCGTGAGCGGGGATGAGCCGCTATCTGAGGCAACAGGGGAGCGAACGCTGAGGTTTTCCCCGCGTGAGCGGGGATGAGCCGCGTCATTCTAGTACATTCTTGACGACGAGATAGTTTTCCCCGCGTGAGCGGGGATGAGCCGGCCAAGAGCGCGCTTGGCAATCTTGGCAATACGTTTTCCCCGCGTGAGCGGGGATGAGCCGCGGCGACAGTGCGACCAAGAGCTGGGCGATAGGTTTTCCCCGCGTGAGCGGGGATGAGCCGTCATCGGCAAGGGAGAAAGGCTTCCTCCGATAGTTTTCCCCGCGTGAGCGGGGATGAGCCTTGACGCCCCACAGGGATCCAATGGCAAAAGCGGTTTTCCCCGCGTGAGCGGGGATGAGCCCTCGACCCGCACGACCCGGGGGCCTGGAGGTATGTTTTCCCCGCGTGAGCGGGGATGAGCCGGCCACCACGTCGTTGCGTGTGGCGCTCCTGTGGTTTTCCCCGCGTGAGCGGGGATGAGCCGCAGCACGAGATTATTGAGGGCCTGGAAATGGCGTTTTCCCCGCGTGAGCGGGGATGAGCCGGCAGCAACTATGCGTCGCTTCGCAGCAGCGCTGTTTTCCCCGCGTGAGCGGGGATGAGCCGCACACGAGGTCACCCGCCTGGGCGTCCTCGACGTTTTCCCCGCGTGAGCGGGGATGAGCCCCAGGCCCGCTCCGTAGCGTCAAGGGCTTCCAAGTTTTCCCCGCGTGAGCGGGGATGAGCCGAACCCGCCCCCGCGCTGGCACCGGAACCCGCGGTTTTCCCCGCGTGAGCGGGGATGAGCCGACAGCGACGACGGCCTCTACACACAACTCCTCGTTTTCCCCGCGTGAGCGGGGATGAGCCGCTCGCATGGACGTTCACAGTCACGAACACCGGGTTTTCCCCGCGTGAGCGGGGATGAGCCGCTTTTTGCACCTGGTCTGAGAGAGCGAGATACGTTTTCCCCGCGTGAGCGGGGATGAGCCGCATTCGCGGACATCACCCGCGAAATGCACAAGGTTTTCCCCGCGTGAGCGGGGATGAGCCGCCGCTAGCGTGTTGCTAGTGACGCACCGAGACGTTTTCCCCGCGTGAGCGGGGATGAGCCCGTGGGGCGCCACACACACCGGCCTCCCATCCTGTTTTCCCCGCGTGAGCGGGGATGAGCCGGAATTCGGGGAGCGCGTCTGCGGCGCGGCACAGTTTTCCCCGCGTGAGCGGGTATGAGCCCAGATCAGCTCCCCGCTCGTGGATCGACCTGACGTTTTCCCCGCGTGAGCGGGGATGAGCCCGCAGTCAAGCAGCTGTCCTCTACGCCGACTGTGTTTTCCCCGCGTGAGCGGGGATGAGCCGGCGAAGGCTGACGCTGAGTTGGCGCGTGAGCAGTTTTCCCCGCGTGAGCGGGGATGAGCCCGGCGGCGGCGTCTCTTTCCTGGCACAGGAAGCGTTTTCCCCGCGTGAGCGGGGATGAGCCCGGCCAAAGCATCTCGTTCTTCTCTAGGCGCTGCGTTTTCCCCGCGTGAGCGGGGATGAGCCCAGCAGCGAGTCCCTGCGCGGGCGGGTGACTGGGTTTTCCCCGCGTGAGCGGGGATGAGCCGGTCCGTGACGGCCTTTGCGACGGCGTCCTGCAGTTTTCCCCGCGTGAGCGGGGATGAGCCCGCGCCCGCAATCTTGTCACCGCGTGCAGCGGTGTTTTCCCCGCGTGAGCGGGGATGAGCCCCCGACGGCTGGCGTCTACAAGTTCGATAACGGGTTTTCCCCGCGTGAGCGGGGATGAGCCGCCGGAGCTGGCAACGCCTCCGCACAAGACAAGGTTTTCCCCGCGTGAGCGGGGATGAGCCCTGCTTACTGAGGTTGATGACGTTTTCGTCCTGGTTTTCCCCGCGTGAGCGGGGATGAGCCTGCTCGGACGCCTGACGGATCAAGAGGCCGACCGTTTTCCCCGCGTGAGCGGGGATGAGCCTCCAGAGCTGATTGTCTAGCACCGTCGCGAACGGTTTTCCCCGCGTGAGCGGGGATGAGCCGCTACATCATGGCGACCGGCATACCTTGAAATCGTTTTCCCCGCGTGAGCGGGGATGAGCCGGCTTCGCGCACGGCGTCTTCGATCTCCCCCGTGTTTTCCCCGCGTGAGCGGGGATGAGCCCCACGTCTGCCCAGAACGCCCAGAGAGCGGGCAGTTTTCCCCGCGTGAGCGGGGATGAGCCTCCGCACCAGCGTCGGCGTCCTCGACGTGCTCCGTTTTCCCCGCGTGAGCGGGGATGAGCCGAAGATCCGCACCACGGACGACGCGTGGGGGTGGTTTTCCCGGCGTGAGCGGGGATGAACCGGGTGGCTGGTGTGCAAGTGCCGATCCGAGAGTGTTTTCCCCGCGTGAGCGGGGATGAGCCGAGACGCAATGACTCGTAGTATCCATGCCGGGTGTTTTCCCCGCGTGAGCGGGGATTGAGTCCTCGGGGAATGTGGCTGTGGGGCCATTGCGCGAATTTCTTGTTTGAGCTGATGGAAAATACGATATGCTGCTGCAAGAAGGGGTCAAGAAGGCAGTCCACCCTATACGCTTCGCGTCGGACAGCAGGATCGCCCTACTCGCGGCGGTGTCCAATCTGCCTGGGAATAATCGCCTCCCTGCTTAAGCGGGGATGAGTCCTTCTCGGGATAGTGATACGGCTCGCATGAGGGTGGCAGCCAGCCCACCTGGGAGTGATCCCCGGGCAGGCGGGCCACCCTCGTCGCATTATGTGTTTTCCCCGCGTGAGCGGGGATGAGCCTGATCTGCTGGATTGGGGGTTCTGTATGGTTCAGTTTTCCCCGCGTGAGCGGGGATGAGCCGGACGGAGCGCCCTCATCTGAGCTCTCCTGCCCGTTTTCCCCGCGTGAGCGGGGATGAGCCGTATAGGTTGTTCAACGTCACACTAGGTATATCGTTTTCCCCGCGTGAGCGGGGATGAGCCGCCCTCGAGGCCTTCGCTTTCACCCTGAACTCCGTTTTCCCCGCGTGAGCGGGGATAAGCCGCTGCCGACGATGATCGGCGCGGTGATCGTCGTGTTTTCCCTGCGTGAGCGGGGATGAGCCCCCTGCGAGGTCGTAGGGGGCGCCTACTAAGCGGTTGTCCCCGCGTGAGCGGGGATAAGTCTGATCGATCCAACTTGGTTGCGGTGTACCATACGTTTTCCTCGTCCAGGCGGGGTTTGTTTAGATGCCAGCGCAGCCATGTGGAGCACTTACTGTAGGGGAGGCGGCTCCGGGAGGTGTGCGTCTACTCGCAGGCGATGCCGTCCCTGTCTCTGTCTAGACCTGGACGATAGCCGGGATCGCCCGCGTAGAGTGGTGCGGCTCCGGCTGCGCGCGCCTCTCGACAATTTGCGTAGTATGTGTGCTCGTCCTCGTCGTCCTCGTTGTGCGCGGGAGCAACGGGGGCTGGTGCAACGACGGGCGCTGGCGCAGGCTGTTCTTTTGTTTGGACGGCCGTGGGCGTTGGCGAGGGAGTGTAGGAAGGGCTATGGGTGGGAAGGGAACTGCTGCTCGGCGTTGGGCTAGGAGTCGACATGAGCGATGTAATGTGACTCTCGGTAACAGTTAGCGTGATCGTGGTCGTCGTAGGTATGTCTGACCCGGACTTGTCTTGCGTGGTTACCTTGTAGCCGTCCTCATAGTGTGTCCGGGTGATTGTCGCTCCGCTGTCGTCGATGACCCTGAGTTGGCTGTATCCGGAGTGCTCAAGCCTCTGGATTGCGTTCGGCAGAGCCTGGCCGACGACGTCTGGCACGATGGGATCGCACGCGCTGAGTCCACCAGCCACGACGAGTGTGCCCAGTATCGCAAAAATGATGTGCTTCCACATTGCCCAGCGTGTCCAGGACAGCATGGTTCCCTCCTTTAGAAATAAACAAGTATGTCGGACGACATATATACTTGTTCGGTATTCTAAAGGTGAAAATGGCTATCTAGTAACCATGACTCGCGGGTTGATGAAGTTGGCAATGAAAAATGGATGAGATACGTATCTCAGGCATCGCTCCGTGCCGTAAAACCAAAAGTCCCCGAAGCTAATGCTTCGGGGCTTGCTGGTGGCTCCGACCGGCGTCGATCCGGTGACCTTTCGATTTTCAGTCGAA
>ERZ773196.1850-NODE-1850-length-11425-cov-5.683377_pt1 | contig 11425 bp, 9 predicted proteins | sample MGYA00581009_ERZ773196 | MGnify/ENA primary metagenome ERZ773196 (study PRJEB29015, sample SAMEA2738162) | human oral metagenome | biome: human oral; feature: human-associated habitat; material: saliva | place: China | collected 2243 ...
ATATATTTTATAAATATACAACTACTTGATTTGAATCAAAGCTCCAAATTGAGTTTCATTTATAATCGCCGACATTGGAACTGAGACGACACTTCTCAAAGTCCTCAAGATTTTCTGATCAGTAGATGATACATCTGCTTTGATTTAATACTCTCTATCTCTTTCCTCTTGATGTGTGTGTGTTTGGGTGTGGCAGTTGCCACCCCTTTTTTTTGGCTTTTATGTGAAGTAAAATCCGTAACAGCAAATTCTTAAATTTAACCATTTATCCGGAAACAAAATCATGAGCAATAAATTAACTCCGCCTGCCGAACTGCCTGACGAGCAGGATTTACGGGCGGTCTTGGCGTACAACATGCGGCTTTTCCGCGTGAATAAGGGCTGGTCTCAGGAAGAGCTGGCGCGGCAATGCAGTTTGGACAGGACTTATGTATCGGCTGTGGAGCGCAGACGCTGGAACATTGCGTTGTCGAATATTGAAAAAATGGCGACGGCTTTGGGTGTGGCGGCATATCAGTTGCTGCTGCCGCCGCAGGAGCTGCTAAACCTGATGACCAATCCCTCTAATGCCCAACAGAGGTCGTCTGAAAACGATATTTGACAGCCAAGTCATCCGCCTCCTCTCCCCATAACTCGAAAGAATAAAAAATGTCTGCAAACCTGTCTTCAGCATTGGAAACCTTCAAACAGCAGTGCACTGCCGCCGAAGCGCATTATTTGAAAGCCAACCGTGTGTCGGTATTTTTCAGGGAATACACGGCGGCAGTCGAAACCTTGCTGGCGGCATTGTGGGCAGAGCATTTTCAAAACAGCGCGTTATGCCTGATGGCGACCGGCGGCTTCGGGCGCGGCGAGCTTTATCCTTATTCTGATTTAGATTTGGCAGTCGTGTCGCCTAAAACCGTTTCAGACGACCTTCAGGAAAAAATTGCGGCTTTCGTGCAGGCTTTATGGGATATGAAACTTTCGCCGTCGGTCAAAAGCGGCAGCGTTGACGAACTGTGCGAAAGCGTGCGCGATGATATTACGGGGGACACGGCGTTTTTAGAGGCTCGTTTTTTGTTCGGCAACCGCCAAACAGCGGACGAGCTGGCGGAAAAAATGAACGCGCAACGCAATGTAGCCGCGTTTATCGAAGCAAAGCTGGTGGAGATGGAACACCGCCATGCCAAATCGCAAGGTTCGGGAGCGGTATTGGAGCCGAACATCAAAAGCTGTCCCGGCGGTCTGCGCGACATCCACACCCTGCTTTGGATAGCGAAGGCGCAAGGCTTAGCGGCCAACCTGCCTGCGCTGGTCAAACAAGGCATTCTGACGCGCACCGAAGCCGGCATGCTTTCACACGGCTACCGCCGCCTCGCCCACATCCGCATCCATCTGCATTTAAACGCCAAGCGCGCCGAAGACCGCCTGCTGTTCGATTTGCAGCCGCAAGTCGCCGAAAGCATGGGCTATAAGGGTGTGAACCTCCGCCGCCAAAGTGAAGAATTGATGCGCGTGTTTTACCGCGCGATTAAAACCGTCAAACAATTAAGCGGCATCCTCACACCCATGCTGCAAAGCCGCGTTTCCTCGACGCCGATGCGCGTTACCCTGCGGATTGACGACGACTACATCCAAGTGAACAACCAAATCGCCGCGCGGCACACCGATATTTTTTTCAGACGACCCGAACACATTTTCAAAATCGTTGAAATCATGCAGCAGCGCAACGACATTACCGCGCTCGAACCGCAAACCCTGCGCGCTTGGTGGGGCGCGACGCGCAAAATCAACCGCAGCTTCTACCAAAATCCCGAAAACCGCCGCCGCTTCGCCGGCTTTTTCCGCCGCGGCAACGGGCTGACCCAAACCCTGCGCTTTCTCAATCTCTACGGCGTGTTGGGCCGCTACCTGCCCGCGTGGGAAAAAATCGTCGGCCTGCTCCAGCATGACCTGTTCCACATCTATCCCGTGGACGACCACATCCTCGCCGTCGTCCGCAACGTCCGCCGCCTTGCCCTAGACATGCACAGCCACGAGCTGCCCTACGCCTCCGCACTGATGCAGTCCTTTGAAAAACAAGACATCCTCTATCTCGCCGCCTTCTTCCACGACATCGCCAAAGGACGCGGCGGCGACCATGCCGTACAAGGCATCGCAGACGCGCGCCAATTTGCCGCCGACCACTTCCTCACCGAAGAAGAAAGCGACCTGCTCGCCTGGCTGGTCGAAAACCACCTGCTCATGTCCACCGTCGCCCAGAAAGAAGACATCCAAGACCCCGATGTACTCGATGCCTTCTGCAAACGCGTACAAACCCACGAACGCCTCAGCGCACTCTACCTCCTGACCATTTCCGACATACGCGGCACCAATCCCAAACTGTGGAACGCATGGCGCGCCAGCCTGCTGGAAAGCCTGTTCCATGCCGCCGGACGCTACCTCGCAGGCAACGGCGGCAATCCGCACGCCCTCTTCGGCCGCCGCCAGCAAGAAGCCGCCGATTTGCTCACCCGTGCCGCCGTCCCCGAAAAACAGCAGAAAAAACTATGGAACGCGCTCGGTTCCGCCTATTTCGCCCGCCATCAGTCCCGCGAAATCCTGTGGCACGCCGCCAACCTCGTACACGACTTTGAAACCCCCATAGTCCGCAGCCGCATCCTGCCCAAAAGCGACAGCTTCCAAGTCATGATCTTCATGCCCAACGGAGCGCGCCTGTTCGCCCGCCTCTGCCGCATCTTCAGCCGCCACGGTTTCGACATCCTCGCCGCCCGCGCCTTCATCACCGAACACGACTACATCCTCGACACCTTCATCGTACAAATCCCCTCGCAGCACGCCCCCGAAGACTACCCCGACATCCAAAGCGCGCTCGAAGCCGAACTCAACAGTTTTATCCACGGACACACCGTTGCCGAAACCCAAAGCCACAGCCGCCGCATCAGCCGCCGCAGCCGCTACATGCCGATCGCGCCAAGCATTACCATCACCCCCGAAGAAGACTACCCCGACTGGTATTCCGTCGAAATCACCGCCGTCAACCGTCCCTTCCTGCTCGCCGACATGGCGGAAGTCTTCTTCGCCCACAACGTCAGCCTGCGCTACGCCAAAATTTCCACGCTGGACGAACGCGTCGAAGACAACTTCATCGTCTTCAGTCCCGATTTGAAAAACCCAAAAACACAGTCGTCGTTGAAACAGGCTTTGTTGGAACAATTATCGGTGTGACGATTAGGTTTAAAGGAAAAGTAAAAAGTCGTCTGAAAACCTGTTTTCAATTTTCAGACGACCTCTTTATTTGTAAAAATAAAGTTCAGATTCTCAAATCCAACTTTTTCATATGCATCCGAAAGCTGCGCAGGGGGGGGCGCCCCATTAAAGAGTACGCCGGATACAAGCATCCATTCTTTCAGTACGGGTTACTATCAAAATACAAAAGGTCGTCTGAAAACCATTTTCAGACGACCTTTCTTTATTTATTGAAATGAAACATCAAGCCTGTTTATTCCAACGCTCGATGGATTCTTTAATTACTTTTTTTGCTTCTTCCACATCGCCCCAAGATTCGACTTTGGTTGTACCTGCTTTTTTCAGGTCTTTGTAGTGGTTGAAGTGGAACTCGATTTGCTTGATCAGCTGCTGCGGCAAATCGGCAAGGGTTTTGTAGGCGTTGCCGTTGTTGCGGTCGTCAGCAGGAACGCAGACGATTTTGTCGTCCACTTCGCCGTCATCGACAAACTTCATCACACCGATGACACGCGCTTCCAAGAAGATGCCTGTCGCCAAGGGCTGTTCGGTAACCAGCAATACGTCCAATTCGTCGCCGTCTTCGTCCAAGGTTTGCGGGATGAAGCCGTAGTTGGTCGGTTTGGCGAAAATCGCGGGTTCGACGCGGTCAAGTTGGAATGCGCCGAGGCGGCGGTTCCATTCGATTTTGTGGTTGCTGCCGGCGGGAATTTCGTTGACGACGTTGATAATGCCGCCGTCCACATCGCCCGGAGTCAGGATTTTATTGAAGTCTGCCATTTGATTTCCTTTATTTTACGGAAGTTTGAACGGCGGAAGTATAGCAAACAAAAGACTCTCTGAAAATGCGCAAAAAGGTCGTCTGAAAACGCAATCCCTGCTTTCAGACGACCTTTAAGCAATCAGGTCGGTTCTATTTCTCCAACCTTTCCCCCAATGCCAAAATCGCCCTTTTGTTCGACGGGGAGAACACTTTTTCCGCCGCTTCTTCTATGCCGAACCATCCGTAAGCGACGTGTTCGTCAGGCTGCAAAACAATAGCCGCATCGCGCGGAATTTCGGCGGAAAAGATGTGTTCGCGGTTTTCAAACACGCCTTTAGGATAGCGGTGCCGCCAATGGTGGTAGATTTCGTAAACCGTGCTGTCGTGCCAGTTGCAGAGCTGTCCGTCCGCAAGGCGGATGCCGGTTTCCTCCCAAACTTCGCGTTTGGCGGTTTCCTCTATGGTTTCGTCCGGCTCGATGCTGCCGGTTACCGACTGCCAAAAGCCTGGCGGCGAAGTGCGTTCGATTAGGAGAATATTACCGTCTGAATCATGCAAAACCACCAGCGTGGACACGGGATACTTCAAGGGCTTTGCCATCAATCGTCTCCGGCAGCGTCCATCGAAGGGTCGGATTTGGTATCGCTTCGCGCCTGCATTCCCGCTTTGATCATAGCAATGCTGCTCGGCTCCAGTTCTTCATTCAAGGTACGGACTTCGCGTTGCGGATAAGGGAACTCGATGTCGTGTTCGTTAAACTGCTGCCAAATATCCAGAAAAATCGCCGATTGCAGCGCGGCAAAGCCGTTTTCAGGATCTTTTACCCAATATGTCACGCGCAAATCAATACCGTTGTCGCCGAAATTGGTAACCACTGCCAAAGGTGCAGGATTTTCTGATACGCGGGATTGTGCGGCGGCGGCGCTTTTTATGATTTCCAAAGCTTTAATCAAGTCGGAATGATAGGCGACCTGTATATTGAATGCCTGCTGTAATTCGCGGCTGGTATACGATTCGTTGACCACCATTGAAGTAACGAACGTCTCGTTCGGAATCAGCGCTTCCGTGCCGTTTGCATTGCGCAACACGACAAAACGCGAGGTAATTTTGGTGACATAGCCGGTAAAGTTATTGACCGTCAGACGGTCGTTCATACGGATAGAGCGGTCGCCCAAAATGATAAAGCCGGAAATATAGTTGCTCGCCACTTTTTGCAGACCGAAACCGATACCGACACCCAACGCACCGCCGAACACCGACAATACCGTCAAATCAATCCCCACCAGCGGCAGCGCAATCAAGACCGCCAAAACCATCATCACCGTTTTGATGATTTTGGACAAAATCATGGACAGGTTATTGTCCAGGCTGCTTTTCTCCAAACGCTCGCCGATAAAACGCGCCAACCACGACGCGCCTATCATCAGAAGCCCGACCCACAAAATCCCGTTCAGAATCATCAACAGGCTCAGTTTGCCCGAACCGACCGAGAAGCTGATGCCGTCGAGCATCGCCAAAATCTTATCGTCCAAGCCCGACAGCCAAAGCACGAACCCTACCCACAAAACCATGGAGACTGATTTCTCCAGCCAGTCGGTCAGTTTGTTTTGCGGCAAAGCGGCATGAACGACCGCCACGCTGACCCGAATCAAAATCATCCAGCGCGCCGCCAAAATCAGCAGATGCAGCCATACCGCGCGAAACTCCGTCAGGTTGCAGACAAACAAAGCCGCCGCGCCGAAAATCATCATCAGCACCGGCCACAAAATCCGCCTGCCGATATGCCGCAATAGCGCGAAGTTACCTTGTTCCGCAAAGAAATAACGGTTTTTTAGTCGGTTTGACAGCCAAAACGTCGCTGCCATCAGCATCAATACGCCGATCAGCTCAATCCAGCCCGAAACCTGTCCGAAATTGCGCTCCACCAAGCTAGACGTAAACGCCTGACGCGCAAACAATTCATGCAAAATATTGTCCATCAGCCCTGTTTTTTATTAAAAATCAAAGCTGAGATTATATAGCAGCCATAAAATTCCGCCACACTCGTTTACCAAACAAAGGTCGTCTGAAAATATGGCGGATTCAAGTGAAAAACAAGACATCCCGTCTGCCCTACCCGACCTTACTTCAAACAAATTCAAAGCCGCTTCAAACAGATAGCCGAAACCATCAGGCTTCACCCTTGCCAAAGCCGGACAGTAAAACTATAATCCGAAACTTATCGAGTCGGAGTGTGGCGCAGTCTGGTAGCGCACTTGCATGGGGTGCAAGGGGTCGAAGGTTCGAATCCTTTCACTCCGACCAAAGAATTGGAAAGAGCCGTTTTGAAAACGGCTCTTTTTTCGTTTGGATGATTTATCTGAATAATGTGTCCGAATGGATTTTAAAACTTAATACCAATGGCGTCTGAAACAAAACCTGCTTTCTCAAAGCAGGTTTTGTTGTTTATAAAGCAGGCTATTCGGTACTATCTTTTAGCGTGTCTTTATAAGTATAAAGATAAGATGCGCCGACAAAGGATGCGCCACCGACGACATTGCCCAAGAATACGGGAATCATATTGAAGAAAAACTGTCCCCAAGTGATGTTTGCACCTGCCAAAATACCTGCGGGGATAACGAACATATTGGCGACAAGGTGTTGGAAGCCGTTTAATACGAAAATCATGACGGGGAACCAAATGGCTAGCATTCGTCCGGTTGTGTTTTTAGCGGCAAAGTGCAGCCACGCGCCCATACAGACCATCCAGTTACATGCTACTGCCGATACAAAAGCGCGGCCGAAATCCATATGGACTTTTGCTTCCGCTACGGCAATGGTTTTTTCTGCCACGCTGCCTTCAATCATGCCGACATAGTATCCAAGGAAAAAAGCCATTGCCAGCGTGCCCACCAGATTGCCCATGCAAACGATTATCCAGTTGCGCAGCAACATTTTGGAGGAAATCCATCCGGCCAATCTGCCTAAAGACATGATCATCATGTTGCTGGTTACCAGCTCGCCGCCGCCAAGCAGGATACAAATCAAGGCGATTGGGAACACGGCGGCACCGAGTAAAGTTGCAACTCCGCCCCATTCGTGCGGAATGCCGCTGACTACTTTTAAATAGGCAAGATAACCGAAGCCGATGTATCCGCCGGCCAAAACGCTCAAGATTGCCAGTGTGGGAATGCTAGATTGTGCTTTGGCGCAGCTTTTGTCGAGAACAACCTGTAAAATTTCCTGTGGGTATAAATCGCGCGAAGCCATGATGTTCCTTAAAGTGGGTTGAGGAGGAAACGCCGTTTTAAAAGTGGTGCAAACTGTCGCGGTAGGGCAGTGTTATAGGGAGCCGGTGTACGGTCTTTATCTTATCAATCAGTCTGAATTAAACCTAAAAAACAGATACTTCGCCTTGCTTTAGCTCAAAAGAAATATTATTACATTTTGCTTCTATATTAAAAAAGGCCGTCTGAACGTTGAGGTTTCAGACGGCCTTGTTTTGAATTTTTAAACTTACAAATGTGCCAGCTTTGCATTGCCTTCGCGAGGAATAGGGCGCGGATTGCCTTGTGCATCGATAGCGACGTAAGTGAACACGGCTTCGGTGACCAGTTGGCGGTCTTCCGTTACCATATCGTTCATTAAAGTCTTCACCCATACTTCGATTTTCAGTTGCAAAGAAGTATTGCCTACGCGGACACAATGACCGTAGCAGCACACGACGTTGCCGACCTTTACCGGTCTGATGAAATTCATCTCTTGAACAGCCACGGTTACAATTCGTCCCTGTGCGATTTCTGCCGCCAAAATACCGCCGCCTAGATCCATTTGCGACATAATCCAGCCGCCAAAGATATCCTGATTAGGGTTGGTATCGCGCGGCATGGCTACCGTACGCAATAAAAGTTGCCCTTCGGGTGCAGCATGTGTTTGTTTGTTGTCAGCCATAAATAATCCTGTCAAAAAAGTGCTATTTTACGCCATTTGTGGCGATAAACCTATGTAGGCCGTCTGAAAAATCAGCAGGTAAAGTGTTACAATTAAATATATTCATTAGACAAAGGAGAAAGCTCATGCATCCGATTCAAGAACCAAGAAATAGCGGCCTTTTGCGCGTATCCGACATTCACGAAATCTACTGGGAGGAATCAGGCAATCCTGATGGCCACCCCGTGATTTTCCTGCATGGCGGCCCCGGAGCAGGCGCATCACCGGCCTGCCGAGGCTTTTTCAATCCAGAGCATTTCCGTATCGTCATCATCGACCAACGTGGCTGCGGACGCTCCAAACCCTATGCCTGTATTGAAGACAACACCACATGGGACTTGGTTGCCGATATTGAAAAAGTACGCGAAATGCTCGGCATTCAAAAATGGCTGGTTTTCGGCGGCTCATGGGGCAGCACCTTGTCGCTGACTTATGCCGAAACCCATCCCGAGCGCGTCAGCGGCTTAGTTTTGCGCGGTATTTTCCTGTGCAGGCCGTCTGAAATGGCATGGCTGAACGAAGCAGGCGGCGTCAGCCAAATTTATCCGGCTCAATGGCAAAAATTCATTGCCCCCGTAGCCGAAAACAAACGCCAAGCCCTAATCCAAGCCTACCATGAAATGCTGTTCAGCGACGATGAAGCCACGCGCCTCAAAGCGGCTAAATCATGGGCAGACTGGGAAAGCTACCTTATTCAGTTTGAACCTAAAGATGTAGATGAAGACCCGCAAGCCTCCCTTGCCATCGCAAGAATGGAAAATCATTACTTCGTGAACGAAGGCTGGTTGCAGGGCGATAAAGCCATCTTGGCAAACATCGACAAAATCCGCTATATCCCAACCATCATCGTCCAAGGCCGCTACGACCTATGCACCCCGATGCAAAGCGCATGGGAGCTGTCGCAAGCCCTCCCTGAAGCAGAATTGAGAATCGTCCAAGCAGGCCACTCTTCTTTTGATCCTTCGCTTTCTGAAGCTTTAGTGAAAGCAGTGGAGGATATTAGAAGCAAGTTATAAAGGTTAATAAATGACAATGCCGTCTGAAAAAGTTTCAGACGGCATTTTTTCTATTTACATATTAAATTTAATATCATATTATCATTGCATGATATCAGTTTGAATTTTTTTAGAATTTCAATATGAAACCTCTAATTTACTACGCCCATTCCGCGCAAGACAAACTCGGTAATCTCTTACCTTACGACCACAGGCAAACCTTGCAAAGCCATTTGGTAAATGTTGGGGAAATGGCGGCGGAGTTTGCTCGGGTATTTGGTGCGCAGGGAATTGCCTGCCAGACGGGACAGCTTCATGACTTAGGGAAATATTCGGAAGCCTTTAACCGCCGATTGCATGGTGGTCCATCAGTTGATCATGCTACTGCGGGAGCCAAAATTGCTGTCGAACGCTGGGGAAATGTTATCGGCAAGCTGATGGCGTTTTGCATTGCGGGGCACCATGCCGGATTAGCAAATGGAAACGGTGAAGGGGATAACCGCCGCACGTTAAAGCAGCGTTTGGCATTACAATTTGGTGCAGATATTCCCGCTCTCGATAACCTGTGGCAACAAGAAATCAAGCTCCCTCAAAACCTGTCCGCACCGCCACTCAAAGCCAACGCGCATCATCCTTTTTTCTCCTACGCCTTCTTCACCCGAATGCTCTATTCCTGCTTGGTGGATGCCGATTATCTCGACACCGAAGCCTTTTATTCAAACCTAGAAAACAAAGCCGTCGAGCGAGGCGGTTATCCTGATTTAAACGCCTTACAACGCAATTTCAATCAATTCATCAACGATTTCAGACGACGTATCGCCCAAGCTCCAGAGCAAACTGAAGCCGAAAAATGCAACACCACCTTAAACTGCCTGCGCAGTGAAATTCTCGATCATGCCGTAGAACAAGCGGCACAAGCGCAAGGACTGTTTACGCTCACCGTGCCGACCGGCGGCGGTAAAACCTTCACTTCCATGGCATTCGCACTGGAACACGCCAAACGGCACGGTATGCGGCGCGTGATTTACGTCATCCCGTTCACCAGCATCATCGAACAAAATGCCGCCGAATTCCGCAAAGCCTTTGGCGAATTAGGCGAACAAGCCGTGTTGGAACACCACAGCACCTTCGACGACGGCAAGCTGCAAAATGAGACCACCAAAGACAAATTGCGCCTTGCCTCGGAAAACTGGGACGCGCCGATTGTCGTGACCACCGCCGTGCAATTCTTCGAATCCCTCTTTGCCGACCGCTCCTCGCGCTGCCGCAAGCTGCACAACATCGCAGGCTCCGTCATCATTCTCGACGAAGCACAAATGTTGCCGCTCAATCTTTTACTGCCCATCATGCAAGCCATCAAAGAATTGGCGCAAAACTACCGCTGCAGTGTCGTCATGTGCACCGCCACCCAGCCAGCCGTGCAAGCCGAAAACGGCTTCTATCGCGGCTTTGAAAACGTGCGCGAAATAGCCCCAAAACCGACCGCACTTTTCGACAAACTGCGCCGCACCACCGTGCAGCACATCGGCACACAAACTGACGCCGACCTGCTTGCCAAACTTGGCGAACACCCGCAAATGCTCGTCATCGTCAATAACCGCCGCCACGCCCGCAGCCTGTACGACCAAGCCAAACACCTTGACGGCACGTTCCACCTGACCACCTTAATGTGTGCCAAACACCGCAGCCAAAAGCTCGATGAGATTCGAGGTCGTCTGAAAAGCGGAGAACCCTGCCGCGTTATCGCCACTTCCTTAATCGAAGCCGGCGTTGATGTGGATTTTCCGCTGGTAATGCGCGCCGAAGCAGGTTTAGACAGCGTTGCCCAAGCCGCCGGACGTTGCAACCGCGAAGGCAAAAGGTCGTCTGAAAACAGCTTTGTCTGGATATTCGCGCCCGAAGAACAATGGAAAGCCCCGCCCGAACTTGCCGCCCAAGCCGCCGTTATGCGCCTGACCGCCGACAGCTTTTCAGACGACCTCTTATCCACCCAAGCCGTCGCCGCCTATTTCGCCGAGCTTTATCAATTAAAAGGCAGCGAACTGGACAATAAAAAAATCCTGAAAATGCACAACGATACAGGGCAAAGCCTCGATTTTCCATTCCAAACCATTGCCGACAAGTTCCGCATGATCGAAAGCCATATGCAGCCGCTGATTATTCCGTTCGATGTCGATGCCGAAAACCTCATTAGCAGCCTGCACCACGCCGACCACATCGGCGGACTCTTACGCAAACTGCAACCCTACACCGTCCAAATCCCCGAAAAAGCCCTCGCCGCTTTATATAAAGCAGGACGTATCGAACCGATTAACGAGAAAAACTTCGGAAAACAGTTTTATACGCTGATCGGGCTAGATTTGTATGACGAAGTGGCGGGGCTTTCTTGGGAGGATACGGAGTTTTTGAAGGGGGAGAGTTTGGTGTTTTAAGTTTGGTCTATAATGTAAATAATTTAACTTCTTTAGAA
>ERZ773196.1855-NODE-1855-length-11405-cov-33.065463_pt1 | contig 11405 bp, 9 predicted proteins | sample MGYA00581009_ERZ773196 | MGnify/ENA primary metagenome ERZ773196 (study PRJEB29015, sample SAMEA2738162) | human oral metagenome | biome: human oral; feature: human-associated habitat; material: saliva | place: China | collected 2243 ...
TGAGTATGCAACAATTATCTTTACGAGAGGTTCAGCTAGAAGAGTTGAATCTTCTCAAGGATTTTGACAAATTTTGCAAAAAATATAATTTAAAATATAGTTTATGTTATGGCACATTAATAGGTGCAGCTCGACATAAAGGGTTTATACCTTGGGATGATGATATTGATGTTTGCATGCCAAGACCTGATTACGAACGATTATTAACGTTAAAAGAGCATTATGATCATGATGGATTAGAGTTAATTGCAAATCCTATCAATCATAGCTTGGATGCAACCTATGCAGCTATCATCAATAAAAATATTCCTTGTGAAAATACATATTCTAATACATTACGTAGCAAGTATTTATGGATAGATATTTTCCCTGTTGATGGATTTAGTGAAGATATGTCCATTATGAAAGAGATTTATGATAAATCGATTTTTTATCAGAAAATACTTACATTAGCTAGCGCTAAACTGTTTAAGGGGAAATCTCTTATTCATGCTTTAGGTAAATTAGTTATTGTTCCATTGTGCCGTTTATTTGGTAAACAACGTTGTATTGATATCATGGATCGTTTGGCTAAATCCTATGACTATACCAAATCAGAGCATGTTGGTGTAATTGCCTGGGGGGAAGGTGTAAAGGAACGATTGTCTAAAAAGGACTTTGAGAAGATGACGACAATTGAGTTTGAAGACCAATTATTTTCTGTTATGTCCTGTTGGAGAGAATATCTAGATAATATGTATGATGACTATATGCAGATGCCCCCTGAGGATCAACGCTGTGGACATAATATTGTTGCATATAAGATAGAGCGAAAGGATTAAGTATATGGAGCCGTTACTTTCTATTATTGTTCCTATTTATAATGTTGAACAGTATATTGATAAATGTATTCAATCAATACTTAATCAAACTTATCAAAATTTAGAAATTATTTTAGTAGATGATGGGGCAACCGATCGCAGCGGTTCTATTGCAGATTCTTATGCGGCGAAGGATAAACGTGTAAAGGTCTTTCATAAAGAAAATGGAGGGCTTTCCGATGCCCGTAATTATGGTTTAGATCATGTTACAGGAGACTATATTTTATTCGTTGATAGTGATGATTTTATAGAAAATACAATGTGTGAAAGATTGCTTACTGTAGCGAATAGTAGCAATGCTGATATGGTTTCTTGTAATTATTATATCTATAGAGGTGATGATGATATTAGTATACATACTATGTCTGTTCAAGATGATACAAGAACTTTCACAGGCATGGATATGTTACGATATTATCTATTAAAAACGGAACCATTCGATCTCAATGTAGTATGGAATAAACTCTTTAAATCTGAGTTATTCAATGGGACAGTATTAGTTCGTTTTCCAAAGGGGAGAGTTCAAGAGGATAATTTTACTATTTTCAGGCTATTTTTGAATGCTAATACTATAGTAACAGTAAATGAACCTCTTTATTATTATGTACAACGCGCTGGTAGTATAATGGCTAATTTTAGTAGACGTTTTATGACAGATACCGTAGAGTCCCATATATATATGAATGATTATCTTATGGATCACTGTAGTAGTGTAAAGAACGAACTGCAATTGTATCTTTTAAATTCCTATGTGGAATTATCTCGTAGAGTTCATGTTAATAAATGTAAGACAGAGTACAATGATTTACTCACTCAATATAAGCACTATGTCTTAGATCATACGGCTGATACTAGCCATAATCCATTGTGGAAGTGCAAGCAATATATAAAGAGGTTATTGGTTAAATTGTATTATTAACTATGAATCATAACCATATTTGTACGGTTGTATATTACATATAATTAAAACCCATAGAGATTATCTTTATGTTTTATTGATAATACTATGGGGTTTTCTCTAATTATAAAAGTATAGTTAGTAAGAATTGATAGATATTAATGTTAGAGGAAAAGTAATGTGAGGAAGAGTTACTCCGTATTAATAGAGAATATATTTTCTCTACTAACCCTACGCGCCTTAGAGTATGTACTCGCTTTTATTTTGGTACCATATTTAATTCGCGTATTAGGACCTTTGCATTTTGGAATGATTGCATTTATGCAAGGTATTATGGAATATTTCCGAATCTTTGTTGATTTTGGGTACTCCTTAACAGCGCCAAAGGCAATAGCACAGGCTGAAGAACAGAAAATAGGATCTCTATTTGCCAAATATTTTTATGGAAAAGTATATATATTAATATTTGTTACGGCCGTGTTTTTTGCTATTTATAATTTGCAACGCATATTCCTAGGGAACACGATTGATATATTATTGTTTCAAGTTATGTACTGTGGAATTATAGGCAATGTTTTATTTCCTGTATGGTTTTTTCAGGGCATACAGAAGATGCGGTATATTACCATACTAAATATGAGTGGTCGTATTTGTACGATGCTTGGTATATTTTTACTTGTAAAATCTCCAGATGATTATATACTTGCTGCATTCTTACAGGCTTGTACTCCATTAATTGCAGGTATTTTTTCAATAGTGTGGTTAAGAAAACACTATACTGGATTATTCAAATTACCACCTATGGGTGAAATTATTAATTCTTATAAAGAAGGATGGTCTATATTCGTTTCCTCGTTGGCAGTTAATTTATATACTGCAACTAATGTAGTGGTATTAGGTATGCTTACGAATAATGTTATCGTTGGTTACTATAGTGCTGCTGATAAATTAATTACCTGTGTTCGTAGAGGTATATATGCTGTCAGTGACGCAATATATCCATTTATAAGTAAGATGATGAAGGATGATATTCCAAAAGGGTTACAGTTCATTAAAAAGCAATTGCTCTTATATCTAGTTGTAGGTCTTGTTGGTTGTACATCACTATTTTTCTTCTCGGATACTATAGTCAAGCTATTATTTGGAGCTGATTATGATTTAACCGTTGATGTATTACGAATTTTGTCATTTGTTCCACTAGCTGTTGCTATTAGTACTGTATTTGGTGAAGAAACGATGTTACCACTTAATATGAATAGTGCTTATAGTCGAACTTTGGTGTTAGCAGCATTCTTTAGTTTGTTATCTATATTCCCATTGTGTTATATGTGGGGGGCAGCAGGCGTAGCAATGACAATGTTATTAACAGAATTTTTAATTATGAGTATTATGGGAGGTTTATTAAGGAAGAAACTCTTCCAATAGATATTAAATAGTTTGAGAGATTTGAGAGGTTTGTTTTAATATGATTAGTACAGCATATTATAAAATTCAAGAGTTATTGCTTTGTGCAATGATAATTTCATTACCATTGATGCGGATACCAGATCGGTATACTTTGTTTTCAATGGGCAATAATTTGTCGATGGTATTTCTGTTCTTTTCCATTTTGTTATTTATTGTATATAGCCTATTGAAAAAGAAGCCAGAGGTTCCATTTAAACCGTATTTTATTATATCTATTGTTTGGATTGTTTTTTGTACTATATTAGGAGTATTTTCTTTTCCTTTTTATGATACTGTCATCTATACATACCTAATTAATACATCTGTTGTCCAAAAACTATATGCTTTATTTCCTTCATTCGTAGGTAATGAATTTATTCTACAAGTAAAGTTGATGGTGTCTTTAGTTTGGTATTTATTTAGAAACTTTATATTCCCCTTAATTGGGCTATTTTTAATCATTTTTAATTTATATAAGGATGATTGTAAAAAAGGTCTTGATACCATTGTTAATGCTGCAAGAATATTAACAATACTATGTATAGCTTACTCCATTATAGAGGTTTCTTGGCTATGGAGTGGTTCAGATTACTTGGCTAGTATATTAGTAACTATTAATAATAGCTTATATGATCCTGTTGTACAAAGTGGGTGGTGGCCTCCAGAATTATGGCCAGGTCAACTTAGAAGCCTTGCGTTAGAACCATCCTATTTTAGTATGATTGCTGTGTTTTTGGCACCATTATTAGGTATTCATTATGTAAATTCTAAGAATAAACTTGATATTATATTAGCATTTCTCTTAGTTGTCATGATTTTCTTAACTAAGGCTCGAACAGGTGTTGTTGTTTATCTATTCGAACTGGTTGCGTTTATTGTATTAAGTCTAATATTTAGATATAAATCTTGGTGGAAACTATGTCTATTTACAATTGGACTTAGTGTTCTAAGTTATTCTTTTGCTATTGTTGGTGACTCCGTAGTAAGCCCTATGATTAAAGCTAGTATTTCTCAAACGACTGCTATTGAAGAAGGACCTAAGTCTGTATCTGTAGAAAAAGCTCTAGATAAGTATATTGATAGTAATGTTAAGTCAGTCAGCAATACTAGTTCTAGATCTAATTCAGCTAGATTTGGTAATACCGTAGCTATGTTTAACGTTGGACTAGATCATTTAGCATTTGGTGTTGGTAGAGGCTTACACTCAAGTTATATGGTTGATAAATTCCCTGATTTTGCTAAAGATAGTGGCGAAGTTAAACGTTGGACAGAAGACGTATTACAAAAAGGCTTTTTAGCATTTGAGTATCCAGTACTTAATGAGTTTGCAGCTATATTGGCATGGTTTGGGTTGATAGGGGAAATCTTGTTTATTACCCCAATTTTATATATCTTATATAGAACCTATAAGATTAAGAAGTATATTAACAATCCTACATTGGTCTACCTATTAGTGGCATTCTTTGGACAAATTGCATGCTTTATGAGTAATGAATTTTTATTGGCATATCCAATCCTTGTGGGGATTTTGGTTTGTTATATTAAATTTTATGAGCATAATGATATAACCAGAGAATAGGGGGTTATTCTAAATAAAGTATAATGTGTATATTGTAACTAATATTTAAAATATATCGAATATATTTGATATATAGTTTATGGCTTTTCTATCTCATAATTAGTTATAATTTGTATAGCAAAATATTATAGAATGAATATATTGGGAGTATTCATTTCTAGGGGACTACATTAGTTAATATATTGGTTTGGGAGATTTTAATTATGAAAAAATATGTACTTTCAGTTGATAAGAATAGGCCTATAGAGCTTGAAATTACAAATATTTTAGATGATAATAAAGCTATAGTGCGCGGTCGTCTTAATACATATCATTTGGATTATGATGTAGAGACAACTTCTGTTTTATTGAATTTTACGTTGGAAGACGATCGAGAAACTGTATATAGTATTAGATTAAAGGAAGATGATTCTTTATTAAAATGTTTAGATTGTACTCCTCAGGAGATATTCTTTAACATTGTTAATTTTCTTGGTGAAGTAATACATAAGGCTAAATCCATCGGATATACATTAGTTATGAAGTTAGACCATCAAAGTTCAAGGTTACTTGTGAAGGATTTAACAAAAATTGGTGATGAATATCGTACATTTAATGGAGAACTAGTATATTAAGATAATTCTTAATAACTATATAGTGGGATGAAAAAAGGTATCAACTATGGTTGATACCTTTTTTTGACTGTATTTTTTATTTCTTAAATTACCTGTCGACCGTGCTTATGTAAATCATAAATTTGGTGAACGCGTATCTGTGAAAGCAGGTCGTTTCAATCAAATGATTGGTAATGGCTTAATTTATGACGATGGTTTTGACGGTGTTCAATTCAACGCAGGCAATCATAAGCTTAATTTCCAAGCAGCATATGGTTATGGTATTGAGGGCGGTTTTGCTACTGATATTTATGGTCAAAACACCATTGATAAAAATGGAAACTTTACCATGGTATATACAGGATTAAAAGGTCAACTTAACGACCATGTAAACCTCGGTGGTTTCTATACACGTGTTAATAAACGCGTAAATGGGGAAGCTAAAAATATGTATGGTTTCAGCTCTGACTTGAACTTTGATAAAGTTTGGGTTGGTGGCGAATGGGTGAAAGCAGCTAGCATATCTAATGGTACAGCTTGGTCTGCTGGCCTTGGCTATGGTGATTATAAAATCTCTAAACGCGGTACATGGGATGTAAAAGCGCAATACTTCAACTTTGGCGATAACATTGCCCTTCAATCCTCCCGTTGGGAAGTACCATATGATGCGACAAACCGTTATTATGATCCTAACTTCCATGGTGGTCCAGCATATGTTACTAGCTACCGTGGTTACAGAGGTTGGTTGGCAATGGCTCACTATGCATTGCAAGACAATGTAGGCGTAACAGGCTACTATGGCTTCAATAATAAAACAAATAAGAGCATCGGTGACAACGATAAACTTCCTAACTACTATCGTGTAGACCTTATGTATTTGTTCCAAGAACTGTAGTATGTAGTATTATGAATAATGTTAAAAGTGTCAGAATATTCTTCTGGCACTTTTATTTATATATTGTTTTTTTAAAAACAGAAAAAATGTTTAAAATTTATTTTTGTGATATAATTATTAAAAGGAGGTATTATGATGAGGTTATTAGCTTTTGAAATACAAAATACGAATTTATTCGGAGAAAAATTACATATTGATTTATTTGCAACGGATAAGGTTAGTCATTTAATTACCGATAATGATAATATAGAGCGAGCTTTTAAAATTAAGGGAACTACATCAATTTATACTCAAAATTTAATTGCCTTTACAGGGCTTAATGCGACAGGGAAAACGACAATACTTGAAGTTATTCAAATGATATTGAGTATTATATCTCATAACGCTAGATTAAATGATCCTAACATAAAGTCAATATTACACAAGATTATAGGAAATTCGATTGATATAAATAATCCTGCCACATTTATTGTTTGGTTTGTATTAGATAATCAAATATTTGAGTTAACATCTAGAATTGTAAAAAAATATAATGCATATAATGAAGATATATTTGTTTATAAAGATGAAATTATAAAAGTCCAATCTATTGCAAGATTGAATAAGAAATATATTTTTAATTTTGATAAGACTATTAAGGTTCTGAAAAGAAATGATTATATTAATGATGATACATTTTTATTAGAAGATGTTAGTATTATAAGTATGTATAAAAATAAGGATGTAAAATTTATGTCCTCTTTTGAAAAATATAATATAGCACGTTTTATTCAACCAAGAATTCCAGATGTATCTGTTATACAGTGTTTTGATAGTGCAATTCGTAATATTAAAGAATCGAATACTGATAATAAATATATATTACAGTTTAAAAAAGAAAATTCAGAGTATAATTTATCTTATAATGAATTAGAAACTATTTTGTCGTCTGGCACAGTGAAGGCACTTCATTTCTTCCCTGCCATACAGTCTATATTAGAAATAGGTGGATATATTCTATTTGATGAGATAGAGAATCACATAAATAAAAGATTGGTTGAGTGGATTCTATCTTTATTTGAAAATAGGGAGTTTAATCCTCATGGTGCATGCTTAATTTTTTCTACACATTATCCCGAGTTATTAGATACTTTTGTAAGAAAAGATAATATTTATATCACTCGTAAAGATATAGATGGTACTATTGAGGCAGTTAAATATAGTGATGAAATTAAACGGAATGAATTACTTAAGTCTAATGTTATTTTAGGTAATTTGATTAAAGGAACAGTACCTAAATATGCATCTATGAAAGCTGCAGAAAAGGCTTTAATGGGTACTATTAAATAGGGTGTAATATGGAGACATTAATTGAAGTTTGTTCAAGGCATTATATGATTTTCTTTTGTGAAGGACGTAATGAGGAAGATGCTTTAAGATGGATAATTGAATCTAATAGATTGTCATTAGATCATGAGTTTTGTAATTTTGAATACTTACGAAAATTACGTACAAAGAATAAGAGAAAGGATATACTAACTAGAATATTAAGAGATGATTATGGTAGGGAACCTGCTTTAATTTATTTATTAGATAGTTTAAAAGAGAAGATTACGTTGCCTAGTGAATTTAATCAGACTCCTATTTATTATGTATATACTGTTCCTGAGTTTGAAATCTTATTTATTATTCATATGAATCAATTAAAGGAATATAATCAGTTAAATCCAAAACCTAAGGCATCTGAATTTGTAAAATCAAAATTAGGTCGAGATATTAAGTCTGAAGGATCCGTAAAAAGAATTTTCGATGATGATATTGATAATTTAATTGAAGCAAGTAGGATTTTAAAGGCATCTTATAAAAATAAGAAGGACTTAAAAAAGCAATATGGATTATATGATTTATGTATTGTTGATTAGATAATAATATGAGAGATAGCAATATTGAATTGTTACGCATCGTTTCAATGGTGCTAATTGTTATGCATCATTTTAGTGTGCATGGTTGATTTCCTTTTACTTCAGATTTGACGTTTAACAAGGTGTTTTGCAAGTCTTTGGGTTGGGAGGAAAGGCTGGTGTAGAGGCCTTTGTCATGATAACAGGGTATTTCATGATTTCCAGTAGTTTTAAGATTCACAAGTTTGGAAAACTGGTAGGATAGATATGGTTTTATAGCTTCGCTATGCTTGGTGTTGCAATGAGCTTAGGCCTCGATACGGTCACAACCCGTAATACGATACTTGCACTATTGCCAATTGGCGCTATGAGTTGGTTCGCCCAAACATTTCTAGTCCTCTATATACTAACGCCAGTTATTAATTGCTTGCTACATTGGCTTCAGAACAGATATTACCTTATACTAATGGCCACTTCGACGGTGATTTGGTTCATCATTCTCACAGCAATTAATCTGTGGGCTAATTTACCGGATACGACCTTCGGGATTTACCTATTGCACGATAATAAGCTAGTCATGCATTATATGTGGGATCATATCTTTAGTACGTACCAATATTATGATTCACCATTATTACTGATATATGCTGTGTTAATCGTAGCGTTCATTTTTATAATTGGTATGTGCGTAGACTATCTATGGTTAGCTTTCATAGAAAAACTTGTTATGAAACGCATTATGTCCTATATTGAAAGCAGTCAATCCTAGATGGAGCAGAAGGTACCATTATAATGCGAATTTCACCGTTTTTTGGTATAATAAACAAGTATTCCAACGATAAAACGGAGGTAATTCTAATGCGTAAATTCTTATATATGTTAGCAGCTCTACTCGTGTTGATCGGTATTAATACACATGATGTAGAAGCTCGTACAGATGTGTATGCTACAACCTATAATGGTAATAGCTGGTATGTAGACCAAGACTCTGTGAAGAGAGTAGGGGATGTACTCAACTTTACGGTGTACACTACATCTGGCCTTAGCTATAAGGTATCATCTAGCGATAGTAACTATTACAATGCAGATGTATTCTACTATAACAACAAACTCGTTTCAGACAATGGCCAATCTGTATGGAAATCTCCAGGTATGATGGCCGCTATGCGTGTGGCACGTAGATAAAGAATAAAGGCAGCGATTCGATCGCTGCCTTTTGGTCTGTATAAGTGTACTATAGTATCGTTTATCCGTATTTGACGATATATAAGATTAACCCTATAATATAAATAGATAGCCAAGCGAGTAGATCCGTCGGGCTCATCTCAAGAGAATAAATAATTGATGAAATGGCCTTTCAGTTACCTAATTATCTAGGGATAACGAAGGGCTATTTGTCTTTTCCAAGACAAATAAGCGCCACGAGTGCACCAAAAGCAATGACTACAGTCATTACCTCTAGGATTAGCATGATTAACTCATAATCACTCATAGACAACCCTCCCTTCATAGACGAAGAGAGGCCCAACCTCGCTTAACTATCCTATATCAATTATATGGCGAACATATAAGCGAATCAATAAGAATCTATTTATAGAAATATACAAAAATATATATACGTATACGTTAGCAGTAACTATAATTACTGCTTTTTTTTACTTGTGATAATTTTATAGTTATGTGGCAAATTTCCCTCATATTTACAAGAATATAATTATTAAATATAATTAAATTATTTAATAATAGTTTATAGTGTGTAAATGAGAGAGGGTTTTTATGAAACGTGTGTATAAAGCAAACCTATCTTTAGCGATTGCTCTGACAATTGCTAGCTCTGTAGTGCCCTATGCAATGGCGGGGAGTACATTAGTTACTACACCTAATGGTGCAAATATTACGGCAAACAACGGTGGGAAGTTTAAGGCTGGCGAAATGACAAACTACATATCTACGATTGAAGCAGATACTGGTAGTACAGTTAGTATTGATAAAGCTGTTGCTAATATTGGCTATAATAACAAGCCTTTCATTAGTAGTAAAGGTGGCAGTACAGTTAGCCTTAAGGAAGGCGTTTATGATGTTCAAAATGTAAGCACTCCTATTGCAGTGGCTCAAGGTGGCACCGTTAATATTGGTGTAGACGGCAACAAAGGTAATTTTACTGGCAATGACTTGTCTTTGGTAGGTGATGTTATCGTTAAAAGCGCCCCAAATCATGCGTCTGAGATCAATATTGGTATCATTGGCAAAGAATCTCTTTGGGATGGTTTAGCCTTTAACTTAGCAGACAAAGACGCAAAGCATCCAAGTCATATCAATGTATTCCTTGGCGACTATGGTTCTTGGGAGCTTTTCTATCAAGGCGGCTTGCATGAAGGAACATTAGATGGTGGTACACAACCTAGCCATGTACATCGACTTGTAGGCTCTAAGAATCGCAACTATGCGAATATGGTAACCCAAAGTGAGCATAATAAGCTATATGTAGATAAGCTTGAAGGGCATGTAAACTTTATTTACGATCCTAATGATGAAGGTGGCGATACTGAGGATCCAAGCTATCAACCACCAACGAAAACCTATAATGGTTTAACTCCAGATTCCTTCTGGGGTGGTGATATTCATATTACAAGTGCGGCTCCTGGTGCAGCGGCTCATGTGTACACTACTCAACGAGGCCTAGATATGTCCTCTGAGGCTAATGTGAACAAGATTTTAGATAACTTGGCTCACAAGATGTACTATCATAACTATGTTAATGGTGAAAGAAACCTACAAGGTACAGTAGCCATTGCATCTGATGGTTCTGAATCTGGTCGTTTTACAGTAATTACATCTGGTCATGCTAAAGAAGGTGATATTACATGGCAAGCCGATAAGGATGGTCAAGGTAAATACGTATATGGTGAAAATAAACCTGTACCAAAACCTCAACCTAAGCCAATACCTAAGCCAGAAGTAAAACCAACGCCAACACCTGAGGTTAAGCCGGCACCAACTCCGACTCCTAAACCAGAGGTTAAACCAGCGCCAAAACCTGAGGTTAAGCCAACACCAAAACCAACTCCTAAACCAGAAGTGAAACCAGCTCCAGTGCCAGAGCGTAATTCTCATGTTCATGTTATCATGGGTGATTTTGATACACCTCATATGCGCGGTGCCCGTTCTGCTATTATGAGCAATATCAATGGTTGGAGAACATTGACAGATAATATGTATCGTCCACGCGTATTGCAACAAGGCGAACCAACAGG
>ERZ773196.1859-NODE-1859-length-11391-cov-12.344831_pt1 | contig 11391 bp, 12 predicted proteins | sample MGYA00581009_ERZ773196 | MGnify/ENA primary metagenome ERZ773196 (study PRJEB29015, sample SAMEA2738162) | human oral metagenome | biome: human oral; feature: human-associated habitat; material: saliva | place: China | collected 2243 ...
TCGACCCGCGCAAATACCTGAGCAAAACCGTCGAAGCCATGAAACAAATCTGTCTCGACCGTTACCTCGCATTCGGCTGCGAAGGGCAGGCAGGCAAAATCAAACCCGTTTCCCTTGAAAAAATGGCAAACCGCTACGCCAAAGGCGAGCTGAACCAAATCATCAAATAAACAACGGGACAATCCAACGGGCGGCCATCCAAGCCGCCCGTTTTGTTTTGAAGGGGGTATGGGTTAAGTGCAAACCCGTACGGCACTGCACTGCCCGCTCTGATTTAAATTTAATACGCCGGCTTTCCAAACCAGATAAAAGGTCGTCTGAAAACGGCTTCAGGTTGAACACAACCAGCGGCATTTGTTTTCAGACGACCTTGTTTGCCGAAGAGGCGAACTTTTCCTATTCCCTGTCTAGCGTGGGATTCGATGACGGGCGGCGATTATTTGTCGCCAAGTCCTAAAGGATGATCTGATAATGCCGTCATTCCTGCGCAGTCGGCAAAGGTGGCTGACAAATGTCCTGTTTTCATTTTGGCTTGCGATTTTTTTTACTTTAATGCACCTGATGAACAGCAGGTTGAACCCGAAAAACAAAACCCTGCGTATGAAAGGCAGGGTTCGGGCTTTATCGGCAAATCTACACCTTGCTTTTGAGGATTTTGCGGATGGCGGAAAGCTGGCGGCGGCTGACGGGCAGGGGTTTGGGGATGTCCAATATCTGCGCGCCCCAGGCGGAATCGCTGTCATCGTCGTCGTCCAACCGTATCAGGTAGTCTAATGTGTGGCGGAAGGCGAGGGCGTTGCGGTGGAGACGGATGATTTTTTCGCCCAACAATTCTTCCCAGTAGACCAAGGTTTTGGGCAGTTCGTAGCTTTGTCTGTCGCCGGTAACCAGAAAGACGGTTTTGTGTTCCGCCATCAGATAACGCGCCTGCTGCCACGGGATTTCGATCATGCGGTCGCGGCTGAAGACTTGGAAATGGGTAAAGTCGTCGGCTTTTTCGCGGTATTTTTCGCTGACCCGGTCCAATGCCGCCTGTAGGCGGGTTGAGCGGATGGGTTTGAGCAGGTAGTCGGCTGCCGCCAGTTCGAAGGCGCGCAAGGCATGTTCTTCGTAGGCGGTGGTGAAGATGATTTCGGGCTGGCGTTTGGCGACACGCTTGATGCGTTCGACCAGCTCGAGTCCGGTAATTTCGGGCAGTCCGATGTCGGCAAATACGATATCGACTTCGTGCATACTCAACCAGTCCAAAGCGGGCTGAGCGTGGTGGAATACGTTGAGGATGACGACGTTGCACTCTTCCAGCAAGATGCGCAGGCGTTCTGCGGCGAGCACTTCGTCTTCAACAATAATGACACTTAACATAATGATTTTCTTTTGTTATTTTTAAGTTTGACGGTCGGGTAAAAAGTCGGCACGGATGGCCGTCTTCCCGTTATGCATTTGGTTACGGCGATTATAGTAAATATGAAGTATTAATGTGCGTGTTATGTAAAAAAACAATTACATTCGAATAATATCTCGAGTAATTTGTTGCAATCTCGCCAATCTACTCCGTAACTATATCATGTATCGGTATTTTATGCGGCTGCCAGTGTTCTATCGCCCAAGATAAAAGCGCCTGTGGGCGGGAAACTTCGGGTGCGGGCGGAAGGTTGAGGTATTGCAGGACTTGGCGGAGTAATTGTTCTTTATGGTTTTCGTCCAAGGCGGGGGCAAGCGTCTGCTTCGACCATTTCTGCCCGTGTTTGTTGACCAAAAGCGGAAGGTGGGCGTAATGCGGGGTAGCGAAGCCGAGGCAGCGTTGCAGGTAGATTTGGCGCGGGGTGGAAACGAGCAGGTCTTGCCCGCGTACGATGTGTGTGATGCCTTGGTCGGCATCGTCGGCAACGACGGCAAGCTGGTACGCCCAAAATCCGTCGGCGCGCAAGAGGACGAAGTCGCCGATGTCGCGGGCTAGGTTTTGGGCGTAATGTCCGACAATACCGTCGTCAAATCCGATGGTTTCGTCGTTGACGCGGATGCGCCATGCGGGCGGTTTGTCGGTGTGGGGGCGGTCTTCGGGGCGGCGGCAGCGTCCGTTGTAAACGAATCCGTCGGCACCTTGGGCGGCGGCCGCCTGCCAGTCTTTGCGGCTGCAATAACAGGGATAGAGCAGGCCTTTTTCTTTCAGACGACCCAAGGCGTCCCTGTACAGCGAATGGCGGCGGCTCTGCCAAACGACTTCGCCGTCCCATTCGAAACCGAAGGCTTCGAGCGTGTGCAGGATATGCGCGGCGGCACCGGGCATTTCGCGCGGCGGGTCGAGATCTTCCATGCGGACCAGCCATTTGCCCCGGTTTGCGCGTGCGTCGGCGTAGGATGCAAGCGCGGTCAGCAGTGAGCCGATGTGGAGCAGGCCGGTGGGGCTGGGGGCGAAGCGTCCGATGTAGTCTGTTGGTAGGGTTGCCGTCATGGTTTTGGGATTGGAGCGGGTTGATGGAAATCGGTTTGGGCGGGACTTGCCGTGTCCGTTTTAACTGCGTTGCGGCAGGGTTTTCAGACGACCTTTGGGGAAAGATCGTCTGAAAACGGGCAAACTATACCAAGCAACTGCTTCTGCGGGCAATGTTATAATGCCGTTTCAACACATTACGGACAGATTCCATGCTCATTGATACTTCACGTCCCATCCTTGCCGTCGATACCGGTACGTCTTTTCTTTCACTCGCTTTGCGTGCGGACGGCGAGGTGCGCCTGTATCATGAAAATGTCGGTACGCGCCAGTCCGAACTCATCCTGCCGCAGATTCGCGTGTTGTTCGAACAGGCGGGCATAGGCGCGTCGGATTTGGGCGGCATCGTTTATGCGCAAGGACCGGGCGCGTTCACCGGATTGCGTATCGGGGCGGGTGTCGTGCAGGGTTTGGCAACCCCTTTCGACACGCCCGTTATCGGCGTGCCGAGTCTGGACGCGGCGGCTTATCTGGTTCCCGACTGCCCTTGCGTATTGGCGGCGACCGATGCGCGTATGGGCGAAGTGTTTTATGCGTGGTTTGATACGCAATCCCATACGCGTTTGGGCGATTATCATGTCGGCAAGGCTTCGGAAATCGTTTTGCCGCAAGGGCAGACCTTCGGAGCGGGTGTGGGCAACGCCTTTGCTTTGGCTGACAAGCCGCCTTTCGACGGCATCCCGTCCATGCCGACTGCCGCCGATTTTCTCGAGCTGGCACTAAGCGGGCGTTATCCTGCGGCAGACGCCGCACATGCCGAATTGTTATACGTCCGCGACAAAATCGCCCTGACGGCGAAAGAGCAGGCGGAAAGGAAGGCGAAACTATGAACATCCGTCGGGCAAGCTCTGATGACTGTGCCGCCCTGACCGCAATCGATGCGGCGGGCAATCCCTCGCCTTGGTCGGAGCGGCAGTTTCTCGAAGCGGTAGCAAATCCTGCCGATACCGTTTGCGTCTGCGAACGCGGAGGCGGAATCTGCGGTTTTGCCGTCTGGCGCGAAATCTGCGGCGAGTCCGAGTTGCATCTGATTGCCGCCGCTCCGGCGTGCCGCCGACAAGGCATCGCCTCAAAACTTTTGGCATATTGGTTTCAGACGACCTCAAGCCAAGGCGTATCTCGCCTGTTGTTGGAAGTCCGCGCAGGCAATGCCGCCGCCATCGACCTCTACCGCAAATACGGTTTTATCGAAACAGGCCGGCGGAAAAATTATTACCCCCTGCACGGGGGCGGATATGAAGACGCAATTTTGATGGAAAAACCATGTTAAGCAGCCGTTACCTCCATTTGCACGAAGCCTTGGGACTGGGGCCGATGTGGCTCAAGCGCGGTGCAAAAACCGTTCCCGCTGCTTTGTCCGCTCCCAAAACCGGTATGCCCAAACCCGCGGCAGTGCCGGTTCAGACGACCATCCCCCGTCAGGAACGCACCCTGTCGGCAGGGGCGCATCAGGCGCGTCTGTCGGCAATGGCAGCCGTACACGGCGGAAACCGACAGGACGTACCCGAGCGCGAAATGCCATCTCCGCAAACCGCGGCTGTCGAAGCGGCCCGTCAGCCCGAGGCGAAACCCAAGCAGGAAATGCCTGCGGACAAACAAGCCCGCAGCATCCGAAACACGGCAGATTTGCCTGCCGCTCCGCACCATTCAGACGACCTCCCGCGCCTGTCCGCCACAGTCAAAACCGCGCGCCTGATGGTGGTCAGCATCTGCCCGTCGACCGAAGATACGCTGCACGGCGAATTGTTCCACGGCGAAACCGGCGTCCTGCTGGACAATATGCTCGCCGCCATCCGCCTCAGCCCGCAGCAGGCGCATAAAACCAGTTGGGTGAAAGCCGCCCCCGTGTTCAGCCCGCATCCCTCGGAAGCGCAAATCCACGCCGAATTGCCTGCACTGAAGCATGAATTGGAATCGTCCCAAGCCCGTGCGGTATTGTTTTTAGGGCAGGTTTTCGAACAGAAAGAAATGATGGCGGTCATGGACGAATTGTGCGGCGGCATACCGTATTTCACCATCCCGCACCCCGCCCGCCTGCTGCGCCAACCGCGCCTGAAGGCATATGCCTGGCAGGTGTTGAAGAAAGCGGCGGCTGTGTTGTAGGGTTGATTGGAACAAAGGTCGTCTGAAACTTGGGAATAGGGTTTCAGACGACCTTTTTGCATTTTTTCAGCGGAGGTGTTTTGCGGACGACACACGCGCTGAGATGATGGTAAAGATTACATTCCGTCATTCCCGCGCAGGCGGGAGTCCACTGGAAGCCCTATGCAACGGGTGTTTGCAAAACAGCCGGCCGTAGCGTGGGCTTTGCCCACGGACAGGGTTTGCCGACGCTCCAGTGTAAAGATAGCCGCGTTATTTGCATCACAAAAAGTCGTCTGAAAACCTTGTCTTTACGGGCGGTAGCGAAAACATAGAGCCTGCTCTAAAAGATGTTTTCGCTATTTTTGTCCGTGGGCAAAGCCCACGCTACGCTGTAAGCCTGAGATTCAATGTTTGTAAAATAGTTGCCGAGATTCAAAAGTGGATTCCCGCCTGCGCGGGAATGACGGCATGGGGGAATTTTTGTTTAATTGATGGGCTGTTTTTTGTGGGAAAAGCCTGTGGCACAGGTTGAAAGCCAACCGTAGCGTGGGCTTTGCCTACGGGTTGTTTTTTTGAAAAAACAAAGGTCGTCTGAAAGCCTGTGCACAGGTTTCAGACGACCTTTTATATTTTCGCGGGCATAGCCCACGCTACCAGTTGAACACTGCCGGAATATCGTTCTTTTCGATCGTGTTTCCATTTGATGTGGCGTAGGCTCCGCCCACGGACTGAGTTTACTGACGAACAAGGTCGTCTGAAAACCCAACCTTACAACCTATCCTTACGAGCGGTAGTCTGCGTTGATGGAGACGTAGTCGTGCGACAGGTCGCAGGTATAGATAGTGGCGGCGGCTTGTCCGCGGTGGAGTTTGATGCGGACGGTGATTTCGTCTTTCGCCATCACTGCCTGTCCTTGTTCTTCGGTGTAGCTTGCGGCGCGGCCGCCGTTTTCGGCAACCAATACGTCGTCCAGATACATTTCGAGGATGTCGGCGTCCAAATCGGCGATGCCGGCGTAGCCGATGGCGGCGAGCAGTCTGCCGAGGTTGGGGTCGGAGGCGAAGAAGGCGGTTTTAACGAGGGGCGAGTGGGCGACGGCGTAGGCGACTTGGCGGGCTTCGTCGCGGGTTTTGGCGTTTTCGACGCGGACGGTGATGAATTTGGTCGCGCCTTCGCCGTCGCGGACGATGGCTTGGGCAAGTTCGAGGGCGAGGCTGCCGAGCAGGTCTTTGAGCTGTTTGTAGCGCGGGTCGGCGATGTTGTCGATTTCGCTTTGGCTGTTTTTGCCGGTAGCGATGATGACGAAGCTGTCGTTGGTGCTGGTGTCGCCGTCAACGGTGATGGTGTTGAAGGTTTCGTCGGCGATTTCTTGGGTCATCAGTTGGAGGATGGGTTGGGAAACTTTGGCATCGGTGGCGATAAAGGAGAGCATGGTCGCCATGTTGGGATGGATCATGCCGGAGCCTTTGGCGATGCCGGTGGCGCGGACGGTGTGTTTTTCGCCGACGCTGCCTTCGCGCGAGGCGGATTTGGGCACGGTGTCGGTGGTCATGATGGCGCGTGCGGCATCTGCCCAGTCGGCGGGCTGCATTTTGGGCAGGGCGGCGACGATTTTGCCGACGGGCAGTGGCTCGAGGATGACGCCTGTGGAGAAGGGAAGGACTTGTGAGGGTTTGCAGCCGGTTTGTTCGGCGGTGGCGGCGCAGGTTTCGATGGCGTCGATTCTGCCTTGCGCGCCTGTACCGGCGTTGGCGTTGCCGGTGTTGATGATGATGGCGCGCACGCCGTCTTCGTCGAAGAGATGTGATTTGGCGATGTGGACGGTGGCGGCGCAGAAGCGGTTGGTGGTAAACACGGCACCGACGGTATTGCCGCCGGAAAGTACCATCAGGGTGAGGTCGGCGCGGTCGGTTTGTTTGATGCCTGCGCGGGCGGTGAAGAGTTGGATGCCGTCGATGTTCAGCAGTTGGTCTGCGGTTTTTTCTGTGAGGTTGACTGCCATTTTGCTGCTCCTTTGTTTGAGGTTGCTATGGGTTTGGGTTTCAGACGACCTTTTTGGTTCATCGGGGTCGTCTGAGAAGTGTTCAGAATCCTAATACGGGGATGATAATCGGGGCGATGGCGGCGGTCAGTACGCCGTTGAGGGTCAGCCCCAGCCCTGCGTATGCTGCCATGCGCCGGCTGCGTTCGAGCGAGGCGGCGATGCCCATGGCGTGTGAGGCGGTGCCGAGCGACATGCCGACTGACGAGGGCATGCCGACGGTGTTTTTAAGCACGGTATAACCGGCTATCTGCCCGACCAGTCCGGCGACGATGACGGTGGCGGCGGTGATGGCGGGGATGCCGCCTATGGTGCGGGTGATTTCGATGGCAATGGGGTTGGTCACGGATTTGGCGGCGAGCGAGAGGACGACTTCGCGTTCCGCTCCCAGCCATTTGGCGAAATACATGCCTGTGATGATGCCGGTCACGCTGCCGGCGAGCTGCGAGACGATGACGGGCAGCCACTGGCTGAAGATTTTTTGACGGTTTTGATAGAGCGGGACGGCAAGTGCGACGACGGCGGGCTTGAGCCAGAAGTCGATAAACTGCGCGGCATCGTGGTACACGGCGTAATCGATGTCGAGGATTTTGAGGTAGGCAATCAGGGTAACGGTGCTGATTAAGACAGGGTTGAGCAGCAGGTAGCCCGTCCGCGCGCGGAGGATGAGTGCCAGCGCGTAAACCGCCAGCGTCAGGAAAAGCAGGACACTGGGCTGCTGCCACAGGGAAAGGATGTCGTCCATCAGATTTTCTCCCGTATCCATTGGTGCACCTTGCCCGTTACCAACAGGACGCACACGGTACTGGCGGCTGCGGAAACGAGTATCGACAGCCAACTGTCGGCAATCAAATCCAAATAGCTAATGACGGCGACGCAAGGCGGAACAAGAAAAAGCGTCAGGTTTGACATCAGCGCGTCGGTAAGCTGCTGCAACCACTCGGCTTTCACCCACCCCGCCTGAAGCATGGCAAACAAAATGCCCATGCCGATAATGCTGCCGGGCAGCTTGATGCCCGTAAGGTAGGCGGCGGTTTCGCCGAGCGCGAGGCAGCCGAGCAGGACGAGCAAGGCGCGTATGGTGTACATGGGTCGGGTTTCCTCTATGGTTTGCCGCTTTGCAGACGGGCGGTTTATGAAACTTTGTTAATAATTGAATCATAACGCCCTTGGGGTCGTCTGAAAACCCGTTTGCCGGTTTGATTTTGCCCGAGCCGCGTTTTCAGACGATCTCGTGCATGACGCAGGCGGCTCAGTCCATTAAAATCCCCGTTTCAGACGATCTTTAAAGAAAGAACACTATGTATCACGCATTCGGCGGCGCAACAGGCGTACGCAACCTGACCGACCGCTTTTACGACTTGATGGAACTCGAGCCGCAATACCGCGCCTTGCGCCAAATGCACGGCGAAGACATGACGCTGATTCGCGAAAAACTCTACGAATTTTTCAGCGGCTGGCTCGGCGGCCCGCCCTTGTTCGAGCAGAAATACGGCCATCCCATGCTGCGCGCGCGGCACATGCCCTTTGCCGTGAATATGCAGGTGCGCGACGAATGGGTCGCCTGCTTCGCCCAAGCCATGAACGAACTGGAAATCAGCAAAGACCTCGCCGAGCCCGTCCTTATCCGAATTTTTGCGATGGCGGACTGGATGCGCAACCAAAACGAAGAAGGCATAGAACCGCCCATGCCGCCGATGGCGGTCGATCCCACAATCCGCATTCCCGAGCTGAAAAACGTCTTGAAGCAATATGGTGTGGACGGTTATTTCCCAACCTTCCCGGCTTGAGGTCGTCTGAAAAAGACGAATCCCTTTCCGTTTCCGCTGCCTGATAGAAAAGGCTGCTGTAAAGTGGCAGTCATTTGCACTCAATCCATGGCGGAGAATCCCAATAACGATATTTCTGACGGTAACAGTCAGGCAAAGTGGCAAAATAGCATTTTAAATGCAGTCAGGATAGAATTACGACATGTTCAGACGACCTCTGCCGTCGTCTGAAATGCCGTGATTTTTTATGAACCATATAGTGGATTAACAAAAATCAGGACAAGGCGACGAAGCCGCAGACAGTACAGATAGTACGGAACCGATTCACTTGGTGCTTCAGCACCTTAGAGAATCGTTCTCTTTGAGCTAAGGCGAGGCAATGCCGTACCAGTTTAAATTTAATCCACTATACATCAGGGAAGTTTGAAATGCATACATGGTTGAAAAAAATGATGGTTGCTTTGCTGGCTTTGGGCATAGGGCAAGCAGCTTGGGCGGATGACGTATCGGATTTTCGGGAAAACTTGCAAGCGGCAGAACAGGGAAATGCAGCAGCCCAATTCAATTTGGGCGTGATGTATGAAAATGGACAAGGAGTTCGTCAAGATTATGCACAGGCAGTACAGTGGTATCGCAAGGCTTCAGAACAAGGGGATGCCCAAGCCCAATTCAATTTGGGCGTGATGTATGCCAACGGACGTGGAGTGCGCCAAGACTATGCCGAAGCGGTCAGATGGTATCGGCAGGCGGCGGAGCAGGGGTTAGCCCAAGCCCAATATAATTTGGGTGTGGCGTATGCAGAAGGACAAGGAGTCCGTCAAAACGATGCACAGGCAGTGCATTGGTATCGCAAGGCGGTAGAACAAGGGCTTACAGAAGCCCAACTAAATTTGGGTGTGATGTATGCCAATGGGAAAGGAGTGCACCAAGACTATGCACAGGCAGTGCATTGGTATCGCAAGGCGGCAGAACAAGGGGATGCACAAGCTCAATCTAATTTGGGCTGGGTTTATGTCAATGGTCGAGGAGTTCGTCAAGATGATACACAGGCAGTGCATTGGTATCGCAAGGCGGCAGAACAAGGGCTTGCAGAAGCTCAATCTAATTTGGGTATGATGTATGCCAATGGGAAAGGAGTACGCCAAGACTATGCACAGGCAGTGCAGTGGTATCGCAAAGCGGCAGAGCAAGGGTATGCTGCTGCTCAATATAATTTGGGTGGAATGTATGTTCAAGGGCAAGGCGTCCGTCAAGATTATGCACAGACAGAGCAGTGGTTTCGCAAGGCGGCAGAACAAGGATATGCCAAAGCCCAATATAATTTAGGTTTGATGTATGTTCAAGGGCAAGGCGTCCGTCAAGATGATACACAGGCAGAGCAGTGGTTTCGCAAGGCGGCAGAACAAGGGCATGCCAAAGCCCAATATAATTTGGGTGCGATGTATGCTAATGGACGAGGAACTCGGCAAAATCCAGTGATTGCCAAAGAGTGGTTTGGTAAGGCTTGTCAGAATGGATTGCAACAAGGCTGCGAGGCGTATCGTCACTTGGATGGTACAGAATTTTGAATCAAAGGCTGTCTGAAAAACTAGGATAAAACAGAAACAATAATTTGAAAGAAATGGATTTTAAAATGAATAAATTATTAAAAAAAATGATGGTAGCCCTATTGTCTTTGGGTTTGGCGCAAGCAGCTTGGGCGGATAATGTGCCGGATTTTAAGGAAACGTTTCAAGTTGCGAAGCAAGGGAATGCTCAAGCTCAATTTAATTTGGGTGTGATGTATTATGATGGACAAGGGGTCCGTCAAGACTATGCACAGGCAGCGCAGTGGTATCGCAAGGCAGCAGAACAAGGGGTTACTGCTGCCCAATATAATTTGGGTAATATGTATGCCAATGGGCGAGGAGTCCGTCAAGATGATGCACAGGCAGTGCAGTGGTATCGGAAGGCGGCAGAACAAGGGGATGCGGAAGCCCAATATAATTTGGGCGTGATGTATGACGAAGGACAAGGCGTGCGTCAGGATGATACTGAAGCGGTCAGATGGTATCGGCAGGCGGCGGAACAGGGGTTAGCCCAAGCTCAATTCAATTTGGGCGTGATGTATGAAAATGGGCAAGGCGTGCGCCAAGACGATGCTGAAGTGGTCAAATGGTTCCGTAAGGCGGCGGAGCAAGGGTTAGTCGAAGCTCAATACAATTTGGGCGTGATGTATGCCGAAGGACGCGGCGTGCGCCGGGATGATGCCGAAGCGGTCAAATGGTTTCGGCAGGCGGCAGCGCAGGGTTTAGCCCAAGCCCAATTCAATTTGGGCGTGTTGTATGAAAATGGACAAGGCGTGCGCCGGGATGATGCCGAAGCGGTCAAATGGTATCGGCAGGCGGCAGCACAGGGGTTAGCCAAAGCCCAATCCAATTTGGGCGTAATGTATTACAAAGGGCACGGCGTGCGCCAAGATCTTGCGCTCGCTCAAGAATGGCTTGGCAAGGCGTGTCAAAACGGAGACCAAAACGGCTGCGACAATTACCAACGCCTGAAGGCGGGTTATTAATCGGTTCGCAATGCCGTCTGAAAGCGGTTTAGGCAGGGGGCGGACATCTCCCCGCTCAATATGATTTGTTTTAGGACAAAACCAAAATGACTTTCCAAGATAAAAAAATCCTCGTCGCCGGACTCGGCGGTACGGGCATTTCCATGATTGCCTACCTGCGCAAAAACGGCGCGGAGGTGGCCGCTTATGATGCGGAGTTGAAACCGGAGCGCGTGTCGCAAATCGGTAAGATGTTTGACGGGCTGGTGTTTTACACGGGTCGTCTGAAAGATGCGCTGGACAACGGTTTCGATATTTTGGCGCTCAGCCCCGGCATCAGCGAGCGGCAGCCGGATATCGAGGCGTTCAAGCAAAACGGCGGGCGTGTGTTGGGCGATATCGAATTGTTGGCAGATGTTGTGAACCGCCGCGGCGACAAGGTGATTGCGATTACCGGCAGCAACGGCAAAAC
>ERZ773196.1862-NODE-1862-length-11384-cov-51.145026_pt1 | contig 11384 bp, 13 predicted proteins | sample MGYA00581009_ERZ773196 | MGnify/ENA primary metagenome ERZ773196 (study PRJEB29015, sample SAMEA2738162) | human oral metagenome | biome: human oral; feature: human-associated habitat; material: saliva | place: China | collected 2243 ...
TTTGTCTAATACTTTTGAATAATCAAATTTAATATGTGACATAGTATTCCTCCAATATTTCTTCTTTTCTATCATAACGCTTACCTTGAATTTTTTCAAGTTTTTATACTGAATTTTTCCAAATTTTATCATAATTCAAACGTTTGCGTAAAAAATATTACAATATTAAAATTTGAAGAAGCAAAACAAAAAAACGACTAGATTTCTAGTCGTTACAATTCATTCAATAAATACTCAAATAACTCTAAGTTGCCATCTTCTTCATTGACCAAAAATTCTGGATGCCACTGCAAGCCGATAATGCGGTGTTCATCAATGGATTCAATTGCTTCAACAGTTTGGTCACGTGGATCTACTGCCGTTACACGGAAATTAGGTGCCAAGTCTTTAATGCTCTGACGGTGCACTGAGTTTACTTGACTTTCTTTACCAAATAATTTAGACACCACACTGCCGTCAACTGTCTCAATAGAATGTGAAGTTCCAAAAGGTAGGCCTTGCCAATGACCTTCAATTTCCTGATTGAGTGTCCCGCCAAAGGCAACGTTGACAAGCTGAACGCCACGGCAAATGGCTAAGATTGGTTTGTTCTGACGCAAGGCTTCTTGTAGAAGAGCTAGTTCAAACTCATCGCGAGCTAGGTTATAGTCGTCGCTATCAATCGTTTTTTCCTCACCATAAAACTGAGGATGGACATTTTGCCCTCCAGTCAAGATAAGCTTATCAATCATTTCTACATAGTCGTGAACAAGTGTCTCATCACCAACTGGGATGACCAAAGGAAGTCCGCCAACCTGACGAATACTCTCAGCAAATTTACAAGAGACTGATGAATGAATATTTTTTCCTTCTGCGTCCACAGGACATAGGTTCGCCGCTACTCCAACAACTGTTCTTGCCATCACTGACTTCCTTTCGTTTTCTATTGATAATCTTATCTTATCATCCTTCCCCACTCCTGTCTAATATGTATTTTTTAAGTCCGTGATAAATTTTTTTTATAAGAAAAAGTTGCCCAAAATTAGGACAACTTTTTTGCTTATACTCAATGAAAATCAAAGAGCAAACTAGGAAGCTAGCCGCAGGTTGCTCAAAACACAGTTTTGAGGTTGTGGATAGAACTGACGAAGTCAGTAACACATATACGGCAAGGGAACGCTGACGTGGTTTAAATTTGATGTTCGAAGAGTATTATTCAAAGACAAATTGATTGTGATAAAGTTCGGAGTAAAAGCCTCCAAGCTTGAGCAATTCGTGATGGTTTCCTTGCTCAATAACTTCACCGTCCTTAAGGACAATAATCTGATCTGCATTGAGAATGGTTTTTAAGCGATGGGCAATTACAAAACTAGTTCTTCCTGCCACGATAGCTTCCATGGCATTTTGAATCTTACTTTCTGTAACAGTATCAACGTTTGATGTTGCCTCATCCAAGATTAAGACCTGTGGATCTGTCATCAAGGTACGAGCAATAGAAATCAACTGCTTCTGACCGGTCGAGAAGACACTTTGGTCATCATCAATCAATGTATCATACTTGTCTGGCAAACTTTCGATATATTCATGGATATGCGTGGCCTTGGCTGCTGCTTCAACCATTTCTTGACTGGCATCTGGGACACCAAAACAAATATTGTCCCGAATAGTTCCGCTAAACAAAACAGAATCCTGTAGAACAATTCCCACCTTGCTTCGCAAACTATCTAAATCAAACTCGCGGATATCTGTTCCATCAAAGCTGATACTACCAGCATCCACATCATAAAAACGATTGATGAGGTTCATGATGGTTGTTTTCCCTGAACCTGTCGGACCAACTACCGCAATCATTTTCCCTTTTGGAGCTGAAATGCTGACATCTTTCAGAATTGGTTTTCCCGGGAGGTAGGAGAAGTCTACGCTACGAATCTCCACACCATCTTTTAATTCGCTAAAGACTGGAGCATCTTGAGGACGAATTTCTTCTTCTGCATCAAACATTTCTTGGATACGGTCTGCACCTGTAAAGGCCAGTTGCAAACTTCCCCAGCTCGCTGCTAATTGGATAATGGGCTGGTAATACTGCTGAGAAAACTGGGTAAACATGACAATCAAACCAAGTGCTGTTGCTGTCTCGATGCTCTTATCATTCAGCAATACAGCTGAACCTACAAAAATAACGACTGCTGTATTGACCAAACTCATTCCGTTCATAACAGGGAAAAGAATTCCTGAGAACATTCTTCCCTTAAAGGTTGCTTTTCGAACCCGTTCATTTTGCTCAACAAAACCTGTAATCACATCTTCTTGAATGCCTTGAACAATAACGGCTTTTTGACCTGAAATACTCTCATCCATATAAGCATTGAGTTTCCCAACTTCTTTTTGTTGGAGGTTGGTGTATTTCCGCGCTAGCTTTAAGATAAAGAACAACATGACAACTGCTATCGGAGTGCTAGCAGTCGTAATCAAAGCCAAGGTAACATTTTTTGCAAACATGACAATCAGCAAACCAATGTAAAGGGCAATATTGGTCATGACAGACACAAGACTTTCATTAAAAGCTTGGAGAATATTATCCAAATCACTGGTAAAACGAGACAGAATATCCCCATCTTGATGACGGTCAAAGAAGGAAACTGTCAGGCGAGAAAGCTTGCCAAAAAGCCCCTTACGCATCTCATTTGTAGATTCAGCAATAATGCGGCTCATCAAGACCATATAGATGAGACTAGACACCACGAGCGCAATCAAAACATAGGCAAGATTAATAAGGAGTCCGTATAGACTTTGCCAAACCATATCTGAATTTCCATTTTGATAGGCTATAACCAAATTAGCTAGCTCTGTGACTGTTTGACCTGCAAAAACTGGAAAGAGGGCTTGTGCTACCGTTGCAATGATAATCATAGTAATAACAACGACAAAGGATATCTTGTAAACTTTAAAATAGTTCCAAAAAAATCGAAATGTCTTCATCCTACTCCTCCTTTCCTTTTTGCGTTTCGTAAATTTCTCGATAAACTGGGTTTGTTGCAACCAAGTCAGCGTGTTTGCCTTGACCAATCAAGCGGCCTTGATCAAGCACTAAAATTTTATCCGCATGAACAACAGAGCTTATTTTTTGGGCGATGATAATCGTAGTTGTCCCCTTCAAATCCTTGTTAAGGGCTTCTTGAACCAAGCGTTCTGATTTGGCATCAAGTGCAGAGGTTGAATCATCGAAAATCAATATTTTAGGATTGCTGACAATCCCACGCGCAATAGACATTCGTTGTTTTTGTCCTCCAGAAAAGTTGGTCCCACGTTCCTCGACCGGACTTTCAAAAGCCAAGTCCATGCGACTGATAAATTCACTAGCTTGTGCGATACGAGCTGCGCGTTCCATTTCTGAAACTGTTGCATCTCCTTTTCCTTGTCTGAGGTTATCTGCGATGGTTCCACTAAAAAGAATGGCTCTTTGTAGGACGATAGAGACCGTCTTGCGAAGTGTCCCTTCGCTAACTGTACGAATGTCCTTGCCTCCAATCTTGATAGAACCTTGCTGAGGATCAAATAATCGTGGAATCAACTGAGCCAAGGTTGATTTCCCTGCACCAGTTGCTCCGACAACCCCAACCATCTCACCAGCTGCAATATCGAAGGATACATCTTTTAGGATAGGTTCTTCATCATTTGGATAGGTGAAGGTTACATTTTCAAAACTGAGACTTCCTTCCAATTCTTCATCTTCCACATTCTTAAAAGTCATAGCTGGTTCTGTATCAAGGATTTCACGAATACGACGGAGGGAAATCATGGCACGAGTGACTGAGTTCCCCAAAAATCCGACCATAACGATAGTAAAGATAATCTGACTCAGATAGTTCACGAAGGAAGCAATGGAACCAACCACTGAAGGATCTGACTCTGCCATACCTGCTACAAGCCAGATTGAAAGAAAGACAGCACCGTAAGAAATCAACATCATTGCAGGTTGAACAATAGAAAAAGCATAGCCGATATAAAGGTTTTCTCCCAGCAACTCATCTGACACTTGCGTAAACTTATTAAACTGATCTTTCTCTCGAACAAAAGATTTGACCACGCGCACACCACGTAAATTTTCTTTTGCAATAGCATTGATACGCTCTAATAAGGTCTGGAATTTTGCAAAGCGAGGTCCCATCATTCCCATCATAAGACCCGTCATAGCAACAATCAGAACGACCATGAGAACTAGTACCCACCACAGAGAAGGTAAGGTCGCGACTGCTAGAATAAAGGAACCGATAAACAAAAGCGGTAGTCGAAAGAGAATTTGAAAGGTCATCATGACTACGTTCTGGATTTGGTTGATATCATTGGTCATACGAACAACAAGGTTCCCTGCATTAAATTTCTCAATATTAGCGTATGAAAAAGTTTGAATCTTACGAAAGGCATCTTCCCTTAGGTCAGAAGAAACTCCTTGCGCAATATAGGCCGCTAACACAACATTAATTCCACCTGCGACTAGACCAATCAAGGCAACCAGGATTAACCAAAAACCGATATTGTAAATAGCTTCATTATCTCCTGCTAGCAAGGCCTCTAAAACTTCCTGCAAATAACGTGGTTGCAGAAGTGAACTTGCGACCATTAATCCTGTCATAACCAAGGAAGCCAGAGCCTGCCATTTATAGGTTTTTATTTTCTGAAACAGCATATTTCCCCCTTATAAGATAGACAAAAGGGAACGACAGCTCTGTCAGTCCCTTCTTATGCTTTCATGTTGATGCTATTCTAACAAAAAAGAATGCTATTGTCAAAGCACTCAGCTCTTGCAAGCTTGTGAATCAAGACATTAGCATCCTATTAATCATTTTCATTTAGTACTGAATTTTATTGTTCTGAACTATCTTGTTCTTCTAACTTAGCTCGACCAATTTCACGGTAGCTACGGTCCCCAACAATCTCAACTGAGAACTGACCATCCTGGTACTCGAGAATTGTGACACTTCCATTATCAAGACCATGCGGATGCATGCCGTTGATAAGATAGACAATGGTTCCGATTGTCATTCCATGGCTAACTACGAGGGCATTCCCACCCCCATTAGCTTCCATTTCCTTGGCAATGGTTTCAAAACCTTCCCAGATACGACCACTTAGTTTTTCCCAGCCTTCAGCCCAACCTGCTGTATCTACTTCTACCAGACCTTCAGCCAGCTCAGCATAGGACAAACGATGCACATGATCGACATTAAAGATACGAGGAATAATCCCCATAAATAAGTCCCCATCATAAGCACCATCAAAACTACCAAAGCACCATTCACGAATTCGCTTATCCATGCGATAAGGAATTTGCCCTGTCAAACCAAGTTCTTCAAGGATAATTCCCATTGTCTGAATGGTCCGCCCTGAGTCACTTGAATAAGCACGCTCAAAGGTTAAGCCTGATTCCCGCAAACCAATTCCCAATTCGTGAATACCTCGCTCACCTTCAGCTGTTAAAGGAGTATCACTCCAACCTTGAGCACGCCCAATCGTATTAAACATTGTTTTCCCATGACGCACTAGATACAATTTTACACTTGACATAATCTGTCCTCCATATGTATCTATTATAGCATGATTTCAGACAAAAACCTCGTCTTAACTACTCTGTTCCGTTCTTGGAAGGTGCTAGTTTAGAAGACTTAGCCGTCTCTTTTTTGCTCCCTTCTTCTTTTTTCTCCTCATTTCCTTCTTTGGGCTTATTTTCTGTTTTCTCAGACTTTTGGCCGGTCTTTTTTAAAGGAGAAAAGCGAAATTCAAACTGATTTTTGCCACTTGTAACTATCTTTAAAAAGCCTTTTTCATCAGTATGATAAGTTGCTTTTCCGACATCAAATGACTGGACTCCACTTTCAGAACTAGCTTTTTCATAAGTTCTTTTAGCCATTGCGAATGCAAGAAGCTTTTCTTTATTAAGGGCATAATCCTGATGATGAGCCACTTGTCGATTCAGATAAAACTGCAATAAGAGACTAAAAATTCCAGCAATAGTAACGGCGTAAAGGAGAACTCCAGCCCTAACTTTTTTCTTTTTCCACACGATAGATAAACTCCCTCTCAAGTCCCTTTTCAAACTGAAAATAAAAATGAACATTTTGCCCTTTTTGGTAAATATGAGCTGATTTCAGACCGTAGATCATAGGTTGATAACCACGTCCACTGGCATCTGTTTTCCGAAAATCATTTGACTTTGATTTACCCATAGAGATAGATTTCCCATCCTGTTTAAGGTAAAGTCTATCATTCTCCACTTTTTCAAATTGAGTTCGATTCAACTCTGCTTCCAGCTGATCCACAAATAAGAGCCATTCCTTCTGCTCACTTTTCTGCTGGTAGCGAACTTCTGAAACCAAGAGTTGACTCATAGATTGAAAAAGAAGTAAACTCCCACTAATCACAATAAGAGCAACCAGGGATTCTAAAAGAGTAAAGGCTCTGACTCTACTTATCTTGAATCGCCAGTAATTTTTCAGTTCCATGATACACCTCCAAACCTCGCTCATTCGAGACAACATCAACCGTAAGCCCATTAACCGTCAACTGCTTTTCTCCAGTCTGCAAAGCCATACGGGCCACTCGCAAAACTTCTTCCTGTTTTAGAAGTTCTGCTTCTCTCCTTCTACTTTCTTGAATCTGTCCTAGCAAGAGAGTTGCAATACTAGCAAAAATTGCAAGGGAAATCACTGCCTCTAGCAGAATAACCGCCTTAATTTTTTGCTTCTTGAATACGTTTAATCTTTCCATTTCCTAGATATAGTTGGTAACGAACTACCTCTTTCCTTGTTTGAAATTTCACACTTGCCAGAGATGAATTCCCTCCAGCCTTGTCAAAGGTGATTGACTGATTGAACTTCAGTTGAATTCCTTTAGGGATGGCTAATTTTCGGTAACCATTATCAATACTTCTCTCTTCTAACATTAAGTTCATCTTTTGCTGACCAGCCAGACTCCGTTTCTGCGTTTCTCTATATAGTTCCTCAAACTCCATAAAGAAAATCTGCTCCTCCACAGCCGCAAAAGTGGACTGAACTGAACTTGACAAGCCCAAAGCTAACAGACTGACTATTCCTAATACCAATAGACTTTCTAGCACAGTAAAAGCCCTAATCCGCAACTGTTTGACTTGTCTTTTGCTTTGCATGATATTCTTTATAGGCTTTTGCTTGCTCAGCAGTGATACGTCCATCTGCCTGTAATTTGCTTAGACTGGCATCTTCATTTTTATCCAGACTATAGAGTTCTGCCTGACTTTCTACCACCTTGACGACAGCCGCTTTCCCCTTGTCATTCACTGCATCCTTTTGCTTCGTCAGATTTGGCACAAAAAGCAAGAGTAGGACGCTAATGATAAGAAGAACCACTAACATTTCGATCAGAGTAAAAGCTTTTACCTTTGCTTCTTTTAATTTCATCATCATTTTTTTCATCTAAAAATTTACCTCCATATTTTGATACATTGGCAGCAACATAGCTGCGTACAATAAAACGATTAGTAGGGCTACAAAAATAAAGACCAGTGGTTGAACGAGGTTCATGGTCCGATTGACTCGGGTAAAGAATGATTCCCAAGTTTTTTCCGCATAGATTTCCAATTCGCTTCCCAACTTGGATTTGACCTCTCCATATTCAATGATTAATCCCAATTCTCTTCTAAAGAAGGGATAATCTTGAACAACTTTAGAAAATTCATGACCATTTTGTAATGACTGAGATAAATCCAAACCAATTTCCTTAAAAAGTGGATTGCCCTGCTCCTGCATCATCTGGAAAATCTGTGACAATTCTAATCCTTGTCCAATCATATTTCCCCATTCTCTAGCATAATAGGCAGTCAGATAATACTGAATAAACACACCGATAAAAGGAATTCTAGCCAGAAAAGAAAAGACTTGTATCTTCCTAGATTTTCTGTAGAAAATCAATCCTGTTAAAAATGCGAGTGCTACTACTAGAGTCAGTCCGAGAAAAATCTGTGACAAGTTACTAATCACTAAGGTAGCTATATTACTACTATCTAGTTGAGGCAAGAGATAATTCCGCAAACCCAACATAATGAGCAGTAAGAAAGCTAACAAAATGACTGGATAGGTCGCAACTTCAATTAACTTCTTCTTCACCTTAGCTAGATTATCTAAATATTCTTCGATTTTCCCCAAACTTAAATGGAGATTCCCATGAACTTCAGCCAATGAAAGTTGCGTGACAATCGCACTCGAAAAACCTAAAGTCCTCATCATTTCCGAGAAGGATTTCCCCTGCGAGAGTCCTAAGCGCATCTGAGATACATATTCCTTTTCCAACAAATGACTTCTATCTAAGAAGGAAGTGATTTCTACCAAGTGAAAACCACTCGAAAATAAATTGTTAAAGAGAGTGATGATTTTCTTCTGCTTACTAGTGGCTAATTTTCTCCGTTTCAGCTTGAATGGTAGTGATATGTCCTTCTTTAAGAAGTTGGTCAATTTGTTCATTCCATTTGTTTGCCTGGTGTTCCTGATAATTTTGGTTTGCAAAATCGATAATTCCTCCTCCCCCAATTAGTCTCTGGTAACAAACGCCTTGTAAAACAACTGCGAGTTCATCTTCACTAACTCCAAGTTCTACAAGGCGCTCATAGACCCCACGAACACTCTTTGCATGAATAGTCGAGAATACTGTAGCCCCTGTTAAACTGGCTCGTACAACAGCACGGGCTGTTTCACTATCCCGAATTTCTCCAATAATTAAAAGGTCTGGACGATGCCGTAGGGAGAGTTTTATCAAATTTTCATAGTTCAGCCCAATTGCTTCATTAAGTTGTAATTGTAGCATCTCTTCTTGCTTAATCTCGACTGGATCTTCAATCGACATAACCTGCTGTCCTTTAAACAATGACTTGGCTAATTCATGCATCAGAGTTGTCTTTCCACTTCCCACAGGACCTGCAAATAAGTAAAGGCCTCGTTGTCTAAAGCCCTTTTCCAGTTCCTTAAGGTCCTGAAACCAAAAGTGTAACTCACGTTCTTGGTCATGTAAAAGTCGGATTACTAGACTCTCGTATCCACGATAATCTCCTACAGTTGATAAACGGAGTGAAGAGACCTTGTCGCCATGATGATAATCGCAGGAACCAAGCTGACTACGTCGTTTTTCACCAACATTCATCCCTGCGATGAACTTAAAATGACTTATGACAGCGCCCAACTTTTCAAAATCATAGGTATCAATTAGACGTCTTTCATCTCCGATTCGCATATGTAACTCATAAACTTGATTCTTAGGGACCAAGTAAATATCCTGAGCTCCATTCTTTTTTGCGAGACTAATCAATTCTTGTGCAAGTGCTTGTACCATATTTCCTCCTCAGTTTATTATTCGAAGAAAATATAAAAAAGAACAACTTTATTAAAAAGTTGTTCTATCTTTTTTGATACGACAAGTTCGGTGAATATCTAAACCAGTTTGTTTTTCATAACCAGGTCTAAACTTTTCGTCTGGGATGACTTGACCATCTTCCAGTAGAGCAAGCGAATGGTACTGTTGCAGAAAGTCATCACATTCCTCACACCAACGTTTATCTTCTGGATCCCAAAATATAGTCATTAAGTCTCCACGACTTTTGTAAAGCGGAATTTTCTTTTCCAGCTCAAACCAACAAGATTTATAGTACTTCAAAGCGTCATAGTAATTTTCAAATTTCTTACTCTTTATGACGTCTTCTTCCCATCCTTCTATGAACCACCAAGGCTCAAAATCCCCATACATTTCTATAACTCGATACATAGTTTCATTTCCTTTGTATCGTATATTATAGCGAATTTTTTTGCACAATGAAAGAAATTTGCTCGTTTTCAGTAACAGCCATAAAGTCTTTCTAATTTACGAAATCACACAAGAAATACAGCTAACAAAAAAAACAGCAACTAAGACTAGTCACTGCTTTATATTTCTATGCTTGATAACGTTTTTCACCGTCAAGATATGTTGCTACCAATTCCAAATCTTTATCAAGAACGATAAAGTCAGCATCGTAACCCTCTCGGATTTGTCCACAGACATCATCAATATGAACAGATTTGGCAGGATTCAAACTTGCCATCATGACAGCTTCGTGAGGATTTGCAATCCCCCATTCAACAACATTTTTCAAACCATCTTTAAGTTTGAGAATAGAACCTGCCAAGTTCCCTGTAGATTTAAGACGGGCAGTCCCATCCGCTACTACTACTGGGAATTCACCCAACATATAGTCACCATCTTGTAAACCACCAGCTGTCATACAGTCTGTAATAAGAGCAATATTTTCAGTACCCTTTTGTTTAAGGAGAATATCACAGGCCTTAGGGTCTACGTGATGACCATCACAGATCAATTCTGCATAAGTATGTGGCAATTCATACATGGCACCAACCATCCCAAGTTCACGGTGTGTTAAGCCACGCATACCGTTATAGGCATGAACCCATACACTTGCACCAGCATCAACAGCTTTTTTAGCTTCCTCAAATGTTGCATTAGAGTGACCAAGAGCAACGGTTACACCTTCTCCAGTAATAGTACGAACAAAGTCTTCTACACCTTCACGTTCTGGAGCAAGAGCAATCTTATTAAGAAGACCATTAGCAGCCTTCTGCCAAGCACGAAATTCATCCATTCTAGGATCTTTCATATAAGCAGGGTTTTGAGCTCCCTTATATTTTTCAGTAAAGTAAGGACCTTCAAAATAAATACCACGAATCTTGGCCCCAGTCGCTTCTTTGTAACGTGCCCCAATATTTTCAGTTACTGCTAATAACTGCTCATATGAAGATGTCAAAGTTGTTGGCAAAAAGCTGGTTACACCGGTACTAAGTAGACCCTCACTCATTGTATGAAGCGTACCTTCAATGTTATTATCCATAACATCAACCCCACCAAAACCATGAATGTGAGTATCCACAAGACCTGGGGCAATACTATAACCACTATAATCAATAATTTCAGAACCCTCTGGCACTTGATCTACATGTTTACCAAATTTTCCTTCAACAAGTTCTAAGAAACCGCCACGACGAACCCCATGCGGATAGAAAAATTGATCAGCTTTAATATATTTAGGCATAATCTTTACCTCCATAAAACAATTTTCTGATATTTATTATGTCAATTACATTATAAACCTTTATAATTAATTTGTAAATGGTATAGACCTATCTTAGTTAAAAATAATGTGAAATAATTGAAGATTTAGTAAAAATAAAGTAAAAAATATCAATAAAGGTGAAATTTATGAAAAGTAATTTTAAGTAACTATGAGAAAAAAATTGGAAGAAAAAATAAAAAAGACAAGGCACAAAAACCTTGTCTGTATTACTATACCGGCGGCCGGGGTCGAACCGGCACGTCCTTGCGGACACTGGATTTTG
>ERZ773196.1865-NODE-1865-length-11372-cov-3.063003_pt1 | contig 11372 bp, 4 predicted proteins | sample MGYA00581009_ERZ773196 | MGnify/ENA primary metagenome ERZ773196 (study PRJEB29015, sample SAMEA2738162) | human oral metagenome | biome: human oral; feature: human-associated habitat; material: saliva | place: China | collected 2243 ...
GGCATACAAATAGCCGTTCGGGATATTCCCGAAAGCATAGCCCACAAGAAGGCAAATCAGAATTTCGTGTATTGGCATCTAGTTCTCTTCTCCTCTTTCTCTGATGATAAAGCGTATAGGAGTCCCTCTAAAGCCGAAGTTCTCCCTAATCTGGTTTTCAATATAACGGGTATAGGAGAAATGCATTAATTCTCTGTCATTAACAAAAATCACAAAGGTCGGCGGAGAAACGGAAGCTTGTGTAATATAGAAGAGCTTGAGTCTTTTCCCCTTATCGGAAGGCGGCTGCTTCATGGCAGTCGCTCTTGCCATAATTTCATTTAAGACACCGGTCTTTATGCGTAAAACCTGATTTTCATGGATTCTATCCACCATTTCAAAAATCTTCTGTGTGCGCTGACCGGTTTGTGCAGAAATAAAGAGAATCTCCGCATAGTCCATATAAGAAAACTTTTCACGAAGCTTCTTGGTAAACTCCTGCATGGTCTTGTCGTCCTTTTCCACAAGATCCCATTTATTGACAGCCAAAATAACACCCTTCCCCGATTCATGCGCAATACCGGCAATACGGGTATCTCCGTCCGTAATCCCCTCGGTAGCATCCAATAAAACAATGCATATGTCGGCTCTATCCACTGCGGAAACGGTACGAATCACGGAATAGCGTTCAATGTCTTCCGTCACTCTCCCCTTCCGGCGAAGTCCCGCTGTATCGATAAATACATAGGGTACGCCGTTATGGATTATTTCCGTATCAATGGCATCACGAGTTGTTCCGGCAATATCCGAAACAATCACACGGTTTTCCCCGAGGAGCTTATTGATTAGAGAACTCTTTCCCACATTCGGTTTTCCGATTAACGCAATCTTCAAGCGATCATCCTCTTCCGTAGCTTCCCCTTCCTTCGGAAAATACTTCACCACTTCTTCAAGTAAATCTCCGATTCCCATATGGTTTACGGAAGATACGGATAAGGGTTCTCCCAAGGCAAGAGAATAGAATTCGTAAATATCATTTCCGAATTTCTTTACACTGTCTACCTTATTCACACAGAGTACAACCGGCTTCTTGGACTTCCTAAGCATATTGGCCACTTCATAGTCCGCATCCACCACTCCGCTTCGAACATCGGTAACAAAAATAATCACGTCTGCCGTCTCAATCGCAAGCTCAGCCTGAGAGCGCATCTGCTGAAGCAGAATATCATCGGATACAGGCTCAATCCCGCCGGTATCGACTAAGGTAAAATGATAATTCAACCAGGACGCTTCGGCATAGATACGATCTCTTGTTACCCCCGGTGTATCCTCTACAATGGAAATCTGCCTTCCGGCTATTGTATTAAATAGAGTGGATTTTCCCACATTAGGACGCCCCACAACAGCGACAATGGCTTTTCTCACGCTATTCCTCCCTTTTCATACTCGAAATCGATTCATTTTACCATTAATTCAGAATAATGTCACATGCTTAAAAGAATCGCAAAGCAAAAAAAGAAGGGAACAAAGTCCCTTCCTTTTTCTGAATTCAATGCGCATCCCCGGAAAGCTATGCCGGTCTCGGCAAAGCTCTTTACAAACAAAGCTCCATAGGCACGAAAAAGTAATGCATTTAGTTGTTGTATAAATCAACCCATCTCTTTAACTTTTCGTATCTCTCTCTAGCTTCCTTCTCGTTCATCTCGTCCAAAGCCTTTGCTCTCTCCGGATTCTTCAGTGCAAGAGAAAGGTAACGTACCTCACCCTGCAAGAATTCCTGATATGACTCGAACTTCGGCTCCTTGGAATCTAAGCTGAACTTCTTGTCTCCGCCAAGCGGATTGAAACGGAAATTGTTCCAGTATCCGGCTTCAACAGCAAGCTTCTCTTCGGTCTGTGCCTTTGCCATACCCTTCTTGATACCGTGGTTGATACAGGGGGAGTATGCAATGATAAGAGACGGTCCCGGATATGCCTCCGCCTCGGAAATTGCCTTAACGGTCTGAGCCATATCTGCACCCATAGCAATATGTGCCACATAAACGTAGCCATAGGACATTGCGATTCCGGCAAGATCCTTCTTCTTCGTTTCCTTTCCGCCGGCAGCGAACTGTGCTACTGCACCGGTAGGTGTAGCCTTGGAAGACTGTCCGCCTGTGTTGGAGTAAACCTCGGTATCAAATACCATAACATTGATATCTTTACCGGAAGCCAGAACATGATCCAGTCCGCCGAATCCGATATCGTAAGCCCAACCGTCTCCACCGAAGATCCACTGGCTCTTCTTTCCTAAGAAATCCTTATTCTTAAGAAGATCCTTAGATACTTCATCGGTCTTTCCTTCCAAAGCGGCAAGAAGCTTCTCTGTAGCAGCACCGTTTGTAGCACCGACTGCAAAAGTATCCAAGTATTCCTTTGCCGCTTCTACAACGGCGCTGTCCTTATTATCTTCTACAAGCTTTTCAACCTGTTTCTTTAATCTGTCGCGGATAGCATTCTGTGCAAGAAGCATACCGTATCCAAACTCGGCATTGTCCTCAAAGAGAGAGTTGTCCCAAGCAGGACCCTGTCCCTTAGCATTTACCGTATACGGTGTGGAAGGAGAAGAGTTACCCCAGATAGAAGAACATCCTGTAGCGTTACTGATGTACATTCTCTCTCCGAAAAGCTGTGTGATGAGCTTAGCATACGGTGTCTCTCCACAACCCGGACATGCACCGGAGAACTCAAAGAGCGGCTTCTTAAACTGAGAGCCTTTAACCGTATTCTCCTTATACTTTGCAATCACTTCTTCCTTCTCCGGAAGCGTTACCGCATAATCGAAGTATTTCTGTGCATCCTCGTGATCTTCTCTCGGAGACATCACAAGGGCCTTCTCGCCCTTCATTCCCGGACAAACATTTGCACAAGAACCGCAACCTACGCAATCCAATACGGAAACTTTAATACCGAACTTATAGTTTGCCATAGCGGTCATCGGCTTAGTCTGATTTCCGCTCGGTGCATTCTCCGCTTCTTCCTCTGTGAAAGCAAACGGACGAATTGCCGCATGCGGGCAGACATAGGAACAGAAATTACACTGAATACAGTTATCCGGATTCCATACCGGAACATTTACCGCAATACCGCGCTTCTCATAAGCAGCCGTACCGACAGGAGTGGAACCGTCCACATAACTCTGGAAAGCGGATACCGGAAGATTATTTCCTTCCTGTGCGGAAACATGATTCTGAATGTTGTTTACAAAATCGAGAGCATCGGCTCTTCCTGCTGTTTTAGTCTTAAACTCAAGACCTTCATCCGCACAATTTGCCCATTCCTTCTTTACTTCCACTTCTTCGTAAGCATTGGCACCGGCATCGATTGCAGCCCAGTTCTTCTTAACGACATCTTCACCCTTCCGTCCGTAAGTCTTCTGTGCGGCATCTTTCATGAGCTTGTTTGCCTGCTCCTTCGGAATGATACCGGTTAAAGTAAAGAATGCGGACTGGAGAATCGTGTTAATACGAGTCGGACCCATACCGGTCTCAATACCGATCTTTACACCGTTAATGATGTAGAACTTGATATTGTGCTCAGCCATGTACTTCTTCACCTGACCGGGAATATGCTTTTCTACTTCATCTTTGGACCATGTACAGTTAAGGAGGAAGGTTCCGCCGTCAACAAGCTCCTGCACCATATTGAACTTCGTCATATAGGAAGGATTGTGGCAGGCAACGAAGTTTGCTCTCTTGATAAGATAAGTGGACTTAATCGGCTTGTCACCAAAACGGAGGTGAGACATCGTTACACCGCCGGACTTCTTGGAGTCATAGTCAAAGTAAGCCTGTGCATACTTATCCGTATTATCACCGATAATCTTAATAGAGTTCTTGTTTGCACCGACTGTTCCGTCTGCGCCAAGACCCCAGAACTTACAGTTTACCGTTCCGGCAGGTGTCGTCACAATGGCAGGTCCCTCGTGAAGAGAGAGATGGGTTACATCATCGTTGATTCCGATAGTAAATCTCTTCTTGTCCTTATTGTTATACACGGCAACAATCTGAGCCGGTGTAGTATCCTTGGAACCTAAACCGTAACGTCCGGAAAGAATCGTTACATCCTTAAATTCACTGCCGGAAAGAGCGGCAACAACATCAAGATATAACGGCTCACCGATAGAACCCGGCTCCTTGGTACGATCCAATACGGAAATAGTCTTCACCGTCTTCGGAATCGCTTTTAAGAAAGCATCGGTTGCAAACGGTCTATAGAGCCTTACCTTAATTAAGCCAAGCTTTGCGCCGGTCTTCTCGGAAAGATAATCAATGGTCTCTTCAATAGTCTCATTTACAGAGCCCATAGCCACAATAATGTGCTCCGCATCCTCTGCACCATAATAGTTGAATAAGGAATAATTGGTACCGATCTTCTTGTTTACCTTATCCATATATTCCTGCACAATAGCGGGAAGGGCATCATAATAGGGGTTGGAAGCTTCTCTGGCCTGGAAGAAGATATCCGGATTCTGAGCGGAACCGCGCTCTACTGGGCGATTCGGATTCAATGCATTCTTACGGAAAGCATCGACATACTCCCAATCCACCATATCCTTCAAGTCTTCATAATCCCATTCTTCAATCTTCTGAATTTCATGAGAAGTACGGAATCCGTCAAAGAAATTGATAAAAGGAATCTTTCCCTTCAAAGCTGCAAGATGGGCAACCGGAGTCAAGTCCATAACTTCCTGTACGGAAGATTCGCAAAGAAGTGCGGCACCGGTCTGACGACAAGCCATAACATCGGAGTGATCTCCGAAGATGGAAAGTGCATGTGTTGCAACCGCTCTTGCGGAAACATCAAACACACCGGGGAGCTGTTCACCGGCAATCTTATAGATGTCCGGAATCATAAGAAGCAGACCCTGTGATGCAGTAAAAGTCGTGGTTAAAGCACCTGCAGCGAGTGCGCCGTGTACTGCTCCCGCAGCACCTGCCTCGGACTGCATCTCCGTTACTTGAACCGTCTCCCCGAGAACATTCTGTCTTCCCTCTGTTGCCCACTCATCTACATGTTCAGGCATAACAGAAGAAGGTGTAATCGGGAAAATCGCAGCCACTTCCGAGAACGCATAGGATGCGTGAGCAGCAGCCTGGTTACCGTCCATGGTCTTCATTTTTCTTGCCATAAAATACCCTCCTGAAAAAATGAAACATTATCCTTAAAAATCCCCAAAAAGGGACTTTACATATCGAAAATTAGTATAACATTCCCCTTTTGAAAAGCAATGAAATTTGCTTCCGTTCCTCATTTAGTACAATAATCAAAATATTCACAAAGTAATTTATTTTTTAATAAAGACAAACGAGATGTCTCTTGCTCCGCGAGCAGTACTCGTTAAGAAAAAAAGTCCCGGGTTTCCCCTACTCCACTTGTTAAGAATAAGAAAAATCGGACAAAAAAAGAGGAAAAGAAAAATAACTTTCCCATCCTCTTTTTTATGTGTCCGCTTTAATCTGTTCCCGGTCCCCCGGAAATTACACCGTCCGAGCTTCCGCTTGTTGTACTATTACTTCCGGGTCCTCCGGAAATTACAGGATTTTCCTCCTTAGTTTCCTTCGCTTTGGTCTCCGTCGATTTCGTCTCTGACGTCTTACTTTCCTGTGTTTTAGTCTCGGAAACGCTCTGTGTTACGCTCTCGCTTACGCTTTCCGTACTCGCTGTACTTTCCGTAGTGCCTGCCGTATATTTCTTCGGAGTATGCCCCTTATAGCTGGCATAATGGTCTTTCACCTTCTCCGTTTTTCCATCCTTGGTGATAAGCTTATACGCCTGCCATTCAGATCCGGCGGAACCGCTGCTTTCTTTTCCTTGTTCAGGAGTGATAATTTGAGGCTGGGGTACAGGAAGATCTTTTACTTTCTCCGATACCAGTTCCCACTTCACTCCGTCAGGAAGAATCGGTAAACCGTAAATTTGTACTGTGGCGGTTTGATCTTTATACCAAGCCAAAATACCTACCGCATGTTTCGAATTGTTGACAAATTTATAATCCGGTCCGGGCCAAGAGACAGTAGCATCTGTTCCCGGAGTAACATAAGTCGGGGCAAAAGTATGTGCCCTTCTATAGGTAGTCGTAAGGCCTGCGCGAAATACCGCATTGTAAAGTGTAGAGGAAATCTGGCAAACTCCTCCACCCACTTCTTCCACAACCTCGCCCTGATTATAGGCTGCTGCAGGTTTATAGCCTTTTTCCGCAGTTCTCTGTCCGACGACGGTATTAAAAGAAAATTCATCTCCGGGCTGAATAACCGTGCCGTTTACCGCTTGTGCCGCCAGCTTCACATTCGTATTTCGAAGGGCATTGGAGGTTGTCTTTGTCGTTACACTGGCTATGATTTTATATTTATCCTTAATAGAGTCGGTCGAAGCCGGAATAGCGGACCCAACCGTATCCACATCTCCCGAAAACTCTTTGGCATTAATCAGATCCATGACTTTCTCTGCAGTATCCTTTGCATTAACGGCATAGCCGTCCTTCGTTCCTCCAAATTCAAACTCCCCGGTCGATTTGTTGTATTTTGTAATATCTCCGTTTTGCGGAGCCATCTTCCATACAATCGCAAGCTGGTTCACATAGTCTGAAATTTTGTCGTTGAAATCCGGAAGCTGCAAGACGTAATCCGCTTTCGGTGCCTGCGTCTCCGTTTCCGTTGTACTTTCTTCTTTTTTCTTCTTTTTCTTTTTTTCTTTCTCTGTAGAACTCTCTTCCGTACTGCTTTCTACCGTCTCACTCTCTTTATATGCAGTAAAAATCTGCTCTACAAAATCATGAATACTGTCTTCCAACAAATCCGGGACACTATATTCCGTTTTGCTCGGACGAATACTTACATCGGAAAGAGTATTGGCAACTTTGACGATTTCTTCCGTTCCCTGATCATCTATTCCGTCATCGGAGCTGCTGTTCTCTTTATGTTCAGGAAACTCCGGCATGGAAAAATATTGAATATTGGGATTCGCATTTTTAATCACAATATTCCACTGGTAGGACTTGTGTAGAAAATCCTCCACTTCCTCCTTGGTCATGCCTTTCATATTCAAAAGTTCGGCATCTTTCTTGAACGCAGAGTAATCCAAATATAAATCTTTTTGAATTGCATCAGGATTGATTGCCTGTGTTTCTACAGCACTCTCCGTCTCTTCCGTATGAGAAGAAGGACGGGACAGCGCATAAACTCCCGTACCCAGTGCGGCAATAGCCAAAACACCGATTAGCACAAAGGGAAATGGAGATTTTTTATTAGGTCTTCTTCCACTTCCGCCGTTTCCGCTACCTCTCCCGGATCTAACTCCCCTATCGTTATAGCTGTAGGATGCACTGCGACTTCTGGAACTTCCCTGTGCTCTACTGACTCCACTTGATAATCTTCTTTGACTGGCTAGCATATTCCATCCTCTGTCTTCTATACAAACAAGATCACAGTATCCCTCTGTGACTCCACAATAAATTGAATAAGCATTTTCCGTAAAGTCTGAAAACGAAATAAATATTGCACAATTCTCTCATAACAACATGGCAATAAGAATAGCATCTGCCTGTTCTGCTATTCGGTATTGATTACGAAAAGGCATCGTTTCCTAATACAGAAAACGACGCCCTTTATCATACCACAGTATTTTTTTTTGTGTAGAAAAACTTCCTAAAATATTTCTATCCGTCCGCTGAAAATTGTAAGAAAATAATTACGCTTTTACTACAAAATTCACAATCTTACCCGGAACATAAACTTCCTTTATCAGTTCACCGGAAAGCTTATCTCCGAGAGCCTTCTTCGCCTCTTTTAAAATACTCTCCTTATCGATATCTTTCGCTACCTCGAGTACAATCTTCACTTTTCCGTTAATCTGCACCGGAACCTTGATTTCATCGGCTTCTCTTTCCTTATCGCTGTACTCCGGCCAGTTTGCGGAAAATACGGAAGTCTCCCCTCCGCATAAATGATAGCATTCCTCCGCAATATGCGGTGCAAAAGGAGCAAGTAAGATGGAGAAAGTCTTTAAAGTCTCTAAATCCATTCCCCCTTCTCTTTTAGCGATATCGAGCATAGCGTTGTTATACTCCATAAAACCGGAAACCACGGTATTTAAGTTAAAGCTTTCAAAACGCTCCTCAATATCATGAATCAAATTATGGCGAAGTCGAACCATCTCCTTCGTCTCAGCCACATTCTTTTCCTTGGAATCCAGTACCAGAGAATAAAAACGGTTTAAGAAACGGTAAACACCGTCTATTCCTCTTGCATCCCAAGCAGCATCAAGCTCGGGAGGGCCGACAAAAAGTTCATAAAGACGCAGGGCATCACAGCCGTAATCCGCCACAAGATCATCGGGAGATACCACATTGCCCAAGGACTTGGACATCTTCTGCCCGTCCGGTCCTAAAATCATGCCTTGATTAAAGAGCTTTTTAAAAGGTTCTTTAAAGCCTACTACACCGATGTCATAAAGGAACTTCGTCCAGAACCGGGAATAGAGCAGGTGAAGCACCGCATGCTCCACTCCTCCGATATACATGTCTACCGGAAGATACTTATCCGCCTTTTCCCTGCTGATCAGTTCCTTGTCATTGTATTTATCCACATAACGAATAAAGTACCAGGAGGAGCCTGCCCACTGGGGCATCGTGTTCGTCTCTCTCTTTGCCTTTCCGCCGCATTTCGGACAAGTACAGTTCACCCATTCGGGAATGCCGGCAAGGGGGGATTCTCCCGTTCCGCTCGGCTCATAATGCTCTACCTCGGGAAGCTTTAAGGGCAATTCCTCAACCGGAACCGCAACATTTCCACATTTCGGGCAGTGCACGATGGGAATCGGTTCTCCCCAGTAACGCTGTCTGGAGAATACCCAGTCTCTTAATTTATAGCTGACTGTCTTCTTACCGAGTCCCTTCTTTTCTATCTCTTCCGGGGCGGTTTCTTTCAATACGGAGGATTCCTGTCCGTTCCAAGCGCCGGAATTAATCATTACACCGCTTGCTTCCGTATAAGCCTCTGTCAGTTCCTCTTCCTTTCCGTCCTTGGAAATTACCTGCACAATCGGAAGATCAAATTTCTTTGCAAAGGCAAAGTCACGGGAATCATGTGCAGGCACGCACATGATAGCACCGGTTCCGTGGTCGGCAAGTACATAGTCGGAAATCCAAACCGGGGTCTTCTTGCCGTTCATCGGATTGATAACGAAAGCTCCGGTAAAGACACCGGTTTTATCCTTATCCGTAACGGCCATTCTGTCCACATTGGACTTGTTTGCCGCTTTTTGAATATACGCCTCTACCTCGGGAAGCTTCTCCGCCGTAGTAATCTTTTTTACTAAAGGATGCTCCGGAGCCAAAACGAGGAAGGTCGCACCGTATAGTGTATCCGGTCTTGTGGTAAAGACGGTAATCTTCTCTTCGGAGTTCTCCAGCTTAAAGTCCACCTCTGCACCGTAAGAACGGCCAATCCACTCGGCCTGCATCTTCTTCACCTTTTCCGGCCAGTCCAGCGTGTCCAGGTCATCGAGTAAACGGTCTGCATAAGCGGTAATCTTCAGCATCCACTGGCGAAGATTTTTCTTCGTCACTGCAGTTCCGCATCGCTCGCATTTTCCGTCTACCACCTCTTCGTTTGCAAGACCTGTCTTACATGAAGGACACCAGTTTATCGGGAATTCTTTCTCATATGCAAGGCCTTTTTTGAACATCTGAACAAATATCCACTGTGTCCACTTATAGAACTTAGGATCTGTAGTATTTACCTCTCTGTCCCAATCATATATTGCGGCAATCTCATTTATCTGTCTCTTGATATTGGCTACATTCTCGGCTGTAGACTTTGCAGGATGAACTCCCATCTTTATAGCGTAGTTCTCTGCAGGAAGACCGAATGCATCCCAACCCATAGGGTGGATTACATAATGTCCCTTTAATACCTGGTATCTGCTCCATACATCAGATATTACATATCCTCTCCAGTGTCCTACATGCAGTCCTGAACCTGAAGGGTATGGGAACATATCCAGGCAATAATACTTAGGCTTTTTTCCGTCATCTACATTTATAGGATGCTCTTCCCATCTTTTCTTCCATTTTTTCTCTATTGCACTATGATTATACTGTGCCATAATCTATTCCTTTCGCTACCTGTTTAAAGTTGATTAGAGCTTCCCTCCACAGATGTGAAGTTAAAGCTCTACCAAAAAATAAGTTAAATTTTAAAATCTGAATTTGTCCTCAAAATAAGCCTTAAGCTCTGAGATAGGTACTCTTACCTGCTCCATACTGTCTCTGTCTCTTACAGTTACAGCATTGTCATTCTCAGAGTCAAAGTCATATGTAATACAGAACGGTGTACCTATCTCATCCTGTCTACGATATCTCTTACCGATATTTCCTCTGTCATCAAACTCTACATTGTAATACTTTGACAATTCTTCAGAAATCTTAAGAGCGCCCTCGTTAAGCTTCTTTGAAAGAGGTAAAATACCGATCTTAACAGGAGCAAGTGCCGGATGGAAATGAAGAACGGTTCTGGTATCTCCACCCTCAAGTGTCTCCTCATCATATGCCGCACAGAGGAATGCTAAAGTTACTCTGTCCGCTCCAAGTGAAGGCTCTATAACATATGGAATATATCTTTCACTTGTCTCATCATCGAAGTATGAAAGATCCTGTCCTGAAACTTCCTGATGACGATTAAGGTCATAATCCGTTCTGTCCGCAATGCCCCAGAGCTCACCCCAGCCGAACGGGAATAAAAACTCTATATCTGTTGTAGCATTTGAATAGAAACTGAGTTCTTCCTTATCATGGTCTCTAAGTCTCATCTGCTCCTCTTTGATACCTAGCGCTATAAGCCAATCTCTACAAAAACCTCTCCAGTAGTCAAACCACTCAAGGTCTGTACCCGGCTTACAGAAGAACTCAAGCTCCATCTGCTCAACCTCTCTTGTTCTGAATGTGAAGTTACCCGGTGTGATCTCATTTCTGAATGACTTACCGATCTGTCCTATACCGAAAGGAACTTTCTTTCTTGAAGTTCTTTGTACATTCTTAAAGTTTACAAAGATACCCTGTGCTGTCTCAGGTCTTAAATAAACCACATTTTTGGCATCCTCTGTTACACCCTGGAATGTTTTAAACATCAGGTTGAACTGACGGATATCTGTAAAGTTGTGCTTACCGCAGGTCGGACAAGCTATTTCGTGCTCGTCAATATACTTTTTCATCTCGTCATTTGACCATGCGTCCACACTTCCTTCTATAGTAATGCTGTTTTCCTGCATATAATCTTCTATTATCTTGTCCGCTCTAAATCTCTCATGACATTCCTTACAGTCCATCAAAGGATCCGAGAAGCTGCCCAAATGTC
>ERZ773196.1871-NODE-1871-length-11344-cov-41.115422_pt1 | contig 11344 bp, 9 predicted proteins | sample MGYA00581009_ERZ773196 | MGnify/ENA primary metagenome ERZ773196 (study PRJEB29015, sample SAMEA2738162) | human oral metagenome | biome: human oral; feature: human-associated habitat; material: saliva | place: China | collected 2243 ...
ATCCCTGTAGATCTTAAAGTTGTTACAAAATAATTGTAAATAGAAACTGGGTACAAAAAAGAGTCGCATCTTAAAGACGCGACTCTTTTTATTTCGGCTCTTTCTCTAAAAACACTTTAAAGAACTCAATAAACTTTGGTAAATACGTTTGATCTAAACTTTCAATAGTCATATGACATTTGTAATTATAAATGGTACAGATGTTAATCTCCATTGTTAGAGCACCCTTTTGATCTAACAAGAATACAAGCGTATCCCCTTCTCCAGTTAATACATAAGTGAAGGTTGCGGTCCCTTTACAAGTCTCATACAAATCTACTAATTCTTTATAGCCAGTACGAATACCAGACCAGTCACTAGGGTCAATGTACCCAGCACAGATATTGTAGCCCTGTTTAATATATACGCCAAACACACCAAATTGAGATAATTCTGTATCCATATCAAAAGCAATAGTTAAATTTGGTTCATTTACAATTTCATACATCCTATTCACACTCCACAAATAGTAACATTTTCATTCATTATAACATTACATATATGAACAAAATAGTAACTATAGGTAAAAAAAGCCCGAGCTATATCTTTTCTAGATATAACTCGAGCTTTATTTAGATCATGTGTTACGTAAATGTTATACGCTATGTAAACATGAGCTATTATATAACCATTATGTATTATATAACTGTTATGTGTTATGCAAACAACATATATTAGAACATGAAGTTTACATCTGTACGCCAGTAATCACCTAATTTATTACCGTCCATATCTTTATTACCGAAGCCATAGTAAGCACCGATAGATACGTTTTGGAATGGTACGTAGTTTACATTAGCTACGAATCCTTTAAAGCCATTACGTACATGGCCGACGCCTTTATTATCTACATAGTGTTGATTGTAGAAGCTATAGGCAGGAGCAAAGGCACTACTGAAGATTGGAGAATTTGCTTCTTCATAGTAGTATTGACCGCGAACGCTATAAGTATGAGCTTTCTTAATGTCATAGTTACCATAACCAAGGCTAGCCATCCACGCATGAGAATCAGATACACCTGGTGCTGTAAGCCATTCGCCGAAGACGTTCCAGCGTTTAAAGTTCATGTTTGCGTTGAGGCCCCAAATGTTTTTGTATGGAGAATCAATAAAGGATTTAACTTGTTTACCAGTAAGTGCATCCACATCTTGGCCTTGGTACAATTTACCATTATGGAAGCGACCATACATACCGCCAAGAGTAACATGTTTATTAAGTTTACCCTTAACTTCAACCATAGCGGCAGTAATAGTATTGTCTTTAGTTTGGTATGTAGGAGCGCCGCCTAACCAGTAACCATAACTAGCGGATACATCAAGCTTGCCATGTTTGTACATAAGACGAGCACCATCAACGAGATCATCATACATAAGACCTAGAGCTGGTGTATAGAGTTGACGACCTACGCGCAAGGTTGTGTCTTTACCAAAATGATGATCTACATAGGCAAGATTAATCTTACCTTGTGTAGCATTGCTATTACCGAACTCGCTAGAACCTTGAATACGTACAACAGCATCAGTTTTATCGTTAACTTTAGCATTAAAGATAACACGGGCACGATAATCAAAGGAAGAATGTTTACCATACGCATAGGTATCATTTTTTAACTCGCTGCCACGGTAACGCAAACGATAGTTACCAGTTACCTTTACATTCCCTACTTGATTTTCTAATTTTGCTACTCGTACACCTAATGTGTTGAGTTCAGAACCGAACTCATCGGCCAATCTATTAATCATCGCTTGTTGTTCCGCATTAGCTTTATCTTGGTTAGCCATAGCTTTAGCTACCATTTGAGCCATTTCGTATCTCGTAATAGGATTGTTACCTTTGAAAGTTCCATCAGGGTATCCATTAATAATACCTGCATTTGCTAATTGCTCAACAGATTGGTATGCCCAACTAGAAGCATCTACATCGGAAAATGGATTAGCTGCATACACACTTACAGAACCCAATACCATACAGGAAACTAAACTTGCTACCAACTTTTTATTCATTAAAAAGACCTTCTCTCATATAGATATCACACAATATCTCATATATTAATTTTATTTTGTATTATACGTAAACAATTCTATACCTAGAATAAAATCTATTATGTATATTAAATAAGCACTATTTATAAGATTTTTATTCGTGAGGTGTTGTATAGTTAATATCTTGTGCCTTGTAGCTTTCACCATGAGCTAATACGTGAACGATGGTTTCCAATGTGGCACGTACAGTTTCAACAGCCATACTTGGTTGATTTGGTTTATCCACAACTTGGGATGGCAAGTACGGAATGTGCATGAAGCCTGCCTTAATATTGCCTTTTTGTGCTGCATAATGACACACGCCATACATCAAGTGATTGCATACAAAGGTACCGGCTGTATTAGAAACCTTTGCAGGAATGCCATTTTGATGCAATGCGTTAACAATGTTTTTAATTGGCAACGTTGCAAAATAGGCACTAGGACCATCGGCTACAACAGGTTCATCTTCAGGTTGGTTGCCTCCATTGTCTGGAATACGGAAGTCATCGCAGTTAATAGCAACACGTTCCACTGTAATATCTGGGCGCCCCCCTGCTTGACCTACACATAGAATAAAGTCTGGTTGGCATTGTTCAGCCGCTGCTTTCACAGTATCAACAGATTTGTAACGTACAGTAGGAACCATTTGAGTCACTACCTTATAATCACCATCGGTATAGCCATCCATTGTTTTTACCGCTTCCCAAGCTGGGTTAATAGGTTCACCGCCAAATGGATCAAAACCGGTAATCAAAATTGTTTTCATCACACTACCTCATAACGATATATCTTATGGTGCATTAGAATAATCAACCATGATACATAACCTTAAAAGGATGTATCATATTGTTTCATAAGAATATCATACTTTCATAGAAAAGGGTTAAATAAAGTAATACATCAATAAGATGTTTAATACGAGCATAATCAATGCAATTGGAAGTTGTGCTTTAATAACGCCGTATTGGTCGCGCATTTCGAGGAGCGCTACCGGTACGATGTTAAAGTTGGCCGCCATAGGAGTCATCAATGTACCACAATAGCCTGCAAGCATTGCAATAGCACCAACAGCAGCTGGGTTAGCACCATGAGCTACGACGAGCATTGGAATACCGATGGCACTTGTAATCATTGCAAACGCAGCGAAGGCGTTACCCATGATCATTGTGAAGATAACCATACCGATACAGTATGCTACAACAACGAGGAACACGTTATCAGCAGGCACTACACTTGCAACCGCACTAGAGATAATTTTACCAACGCCAGCCAAATTAAATAGATAACCGAGAGCCGCCAATAATTGGGACAAAATAGCAGTCCAACCGATCGCATCGATAAGACGGCGGCCTTCATGGAAACCTTGGTTAAGTGAACCCTTAGTGATGTAAAGAGCAGCACACATAGCGATGATGGCCGCAATACCAAGACCTACAAGAGCGCCTAATTTAGTAAAGAAGCCGATTACGAAGGTAATGATACCAACAAGCAAAGCTGGTACGAAAATAACATTACCAATACGAACTGCTTCGCCTTTTTTAAATTCGATGGCAGATTCAAAGTAATTGCCCTTACCAAGTTGTTTTACCAACACGATGACTGCCATAGCAATTACGAGCCAACCATTAATTTCCTTAGAAAGATAAGAACCAAAGATAAATGAAATGCTGTACAAGAGCCAGAATAATCCTGTACCGATGCGATATTTATGTTCTTTATCTAAAAATGATTGAATAGCAAAGATAAATAGAATAATCCCTACGAGAAGATATACATAATCTAAGGGCTGCATTTTATAGAGTAGTTCTAACATATTATTTGCCCCCTTTCGCTAATTCTTCTGGTGTAACAAGTATATTAAATTCATTAGGTACTAATTTACCAGCTTTCATATCCGCTTCGTCACGAGCTACATAGGCTTGAATTGTTTTATCGAAGATAATAAAGCGAATGAAGTTAACGATATATGCACAAACAGCAGTTGGCAATCCGTACAATACCATATCTGTTAATTCAACAGAATAGCCCAATTGTTCCATAACGCCTTTGATGAGTAATAAACCACCAGCAGCAAGGAATAAGTTTTGACCAAAGAAGTTACCTGTATTATCTGCAGAAGCAGCTATACCACGTACCTTATCTAGAGTGCGTTGAGATACTGGACGACCTTGTGCTACAGCAGCTTCACTCATAGGAGCAATCAATGGACGAACCATAGCAACCATACCAGACATGTTAATACCAAAGGCTACTGTTACTTGGCGTACAAATAAGTAAATCATAAAGATACGACCAGCCGTAGCAGCGTTGATCTTGCCGATCAAAATTTCTGCCCGTTCACGTAAGCCATGACGTTCCATAAGACCAATAACAGGTAAAATCAAAATAAATAATGACATATAACGATTTTTAACGAAAGCCTCCCCAATGGCACCAACGATATCGTTGATACTGAGACCACCTGCAAGGCCCGTTACAAAACCTGCGGCTACGACAACTAACAAGGCATTAAAGCGCAGCATCAGACCGATGACCATCACTAAAATACCAGATAAGACTAACATAGTCTCACATCCTTTCAAAAAACCATCTATAAACTAGTTCTATAGTCCATAGATATAATATATATGTTTACATTATATAATATATATGTTTACATTATATAATATATATGTTTACTTTATATACCCAAATATGTTTTTTTTGCATAAACAAATAAACCTTATACATTACTCTCATTTGATACAGTTATTATGTCACATTAAGTACACTCTATATCAAAATAGTTATGTATAAGGTTTGATTAGTTACTAGGCAACTACAATAAATCTTTTTTGAAAAGTATAGTAGTATGTTGTTTACCTCTAAAATGAACTTTATCATATGCTTTAAAGCCGAAAGATTCATACATTTTAGGCAACCACGGATGTTCTTTTGCTGTACCTAATGTAACAGCTGGCGTTTTAAATTGATTGATCAATAATTCTTCCGCATAACCAAGCGTTTCCCGAGCATAGCCTTTACCTTTGAACTCAGGCGCCGTTACAAAGTGAGCAATGTGTGGAAACTTATCTGGTGTAGAATATTTAATCCACGGCATACAGAACGTAATAGAACTAACAAGTTGCCCATCAATATACAATCCATATACAGGATAGGTTTCGATCCACTCCTTGGATTCTTCTTCTGTAAAATCGATAGCATCGAATGTAATTGGATAATCTTTAATCGCTGCATAGCCGTCAATTAATACCTTATGATATTCTGCTGTATCCGCTACTGTTAATTGTCTAAATTCTTTCATGGTCTTTCCCTCATATCTATGTTTTTATTCACTGGTTTTGTATATTTATTACTTATGAACGTTATTATACACCTATACGTATTAAGTTGCAATGTATTTACATAAATATTGCATGAAGTTTTGATGTCTAATAAGAAAATAGAAGATGATATATTGTAATACTAATATATTACACGGCACTAATACTTCTCTATTATAAAAAGTATCCAATATACATGGTTTGTATAAATATTAATATTTTAGAGTCAACATATTAATATTGGTATAAGCACAAAAAAACAGGATGTATCACTGGGATACATCCTGTTTTTGAGCTTTCACAAGCTCGAGGGGAAGTTATCAATATATTATTGATTAATACGGGAACCGTATACGTCGCGTTGAGTTTTAGGTTCGTTGTTAACGCGAACACGTTCTGTTTTATGACGATCGTTGTCAGCACCAGAAATACGATCCACACGGAAGTGGTTAAGACGAATATTTTGTAATTCAGGACCAAATTCGTTCATAGCACGTTTCATGTTGTCATCGATAGGAGCACCATTTTGAAGTGCACGGTACAACATAGTAGCGAATTCGTAACGAGTCATCTTAACGTCGCCTTTGAATGTGCCATCAGGGTAGCCAACAAGGATACCATTACCAGCCAATTGGCTAATGTATTGGTAAGCCCAGTGATTACGAGGAACATCTGGGAATTCAGCAGTTTTGCTAGGATCAATTGCATGTGGAGTCAAGATTTGTAACAAGTTGTTGTATTTGTTTTCCATATCTTGAAGACGTGCGTTCAATTCAGCAATTTCACGACCCATAGCTACACGAGAGCGGGACTCAGGGGAACGTTTACCAAGACGGATGGATACGCCAGCGTTCAATTGAGTTTCGCCAGTGCCTACAGTACCACCAACGGAGAACATTGTATCTTCGTTAGGACGGTAGAAAGCACCTAATGCAGCGGAGTTAGCATTGTGGTAGTGACCATAACCAGCAGCGATTGTCCATTTGTCATCTGGGTTGAAATCCAATGGATGCAATGCAGCCAATGCAGCAGAACCTGCACCTACTTTATTAACACGTTTTTCAACATTACCAACACGGTTATTCAAGTTATTGATATTATTGTTGATTGCACCTGGTGTGGAATTGTTGATTTGAGTTTGCAAATCATTTGCTACGGAGTACAATTGGCTACCGTTTACAGCATCTGTGGAGTCAGCGGAAATTTTACCAGCTGCTACGTTGTGGATTTGGCGTTCTTCACCAGCTTTACCAACGGATACAGAGCCTACAGGGCTAGTGCCTGCGAAGCCACCATATGTATGACCAGCTACTGTTGCGTTAGTTACGTTAGTAGCAGAACGAGTAGTAGAGTTAGCACCTAATGCAATGGAGTTTGCAGTGGATGCATTAGCTTTGTTACCGATTGCAATGCTGTAATCAGCAGTTGCAGCTGCATCAGAACCGAATACGTTAGTACGTAGGCCTGTTGCTTGTGCACCAGCACCGAATGCTTGTGCATGATCGCCAGTTGCTGTTGCAGAGGAACCGATAGCATTAGCATGGTTGCCATTTGCTGTAGCATCAGCACCGATAGCATTAGCTTTGTAACCAGCGGATTTTGCTTGGTGACCAAGTGCTAAAGAACGTACATCGGAAGCAGTTGCACGAGTACCGATTGCAATGCCCCAAGTTTTGTCAGCTTGAGCTTCATGACCGATAGCAATGGATTCGCTCATTTGAGCTTTTGCTTCGTTACCTACTGCCAATGCAGAGCTACCTAATGCAGTGTTTTTAGAACCGATAGCTACAGAATTGCTGTTCCAAGAACCAGTTTGAAGTGTAGCTGAATCAGGTTCATTATCGAAAGTACGATCGCGGTAGTTTGTAGTTGTACCAGCTACAGTATTGTTATAACCATAACCGATTGCATTTGTACCATTGATTACGTTGCTATCACCGAAAGCTTGTGCATATGCACCTGTTACAGTATTGCCATCACCGAAAGCATTAGCTTGGTTACCATCGATTGTATTTTGGTTACCGTATGCACTGCTAGAACCATTAGCGCTTGTAATTGTATTACCTTGACCTACAGCGATGCTAGTAGCTGTACCATTAGCAACAGTACCATAAGCAACACTATTATGTGTAGTATCAGGAGATGCAGTAGCATTACCGGAAGCAAAGATAAAACCTTGTGCTGTTTGAATTTCTGCCGCATCTACTGGTGCAGTTGCAGATAGACCTACAGCTGCAGCAGCAGCCAATACAGCAAACGCTAATTTTTTGGAATGTTTGTTTTCTCTCATCTTACACCCTCACTAAATTAAAATTCTTAACCAAACACAATACAATTTTTCAACCTCTCTAAGTTCCGCCTCTCTCCTCGGGCTGATAAAATATACTTCTCACTTCTCACATAAGAAATATATTTGATTCAATTTAAGAAAAATTTATATTGTTGATTACCCGGATAGGATATCAAAGTTTTACGATATAAACAAGCCTTTTTCCCATATAAAGTTCATTAATAACTCTTCATAATTCCAAAAAATAGCATGATGACTGGCATTCTTTGTTGTATCAATATACTCATCATTTTTAATAATGAGTAAGAAAAATCACACATTTTTAAGGATTCTACAGAATATATTTTGTATAGCTTATAAATAATCGCTATTTTAATAAGCTTTATAAATATTTCAAATTGCCTGTCAGCCATTATTCATATTAATTTCATGAACATTTTCTGAAACTCCAATAAGAGAATAATTAATCATTTTTCTGGATTTTATAATAATTTTATTTTTATTCTTAATAGTATTCTATATCTACTTAAATAAGTTGATAAGTATACACATATCACCCAAAATATTCGCATAAGTTTACAAAACAAGGCTTAATCTATATATACAGCATCCATATTCTTTCCATAGCTATCATAAAAACCAAAAAGCTCCTACGTTACATGAACGATAGGAGCTTTTTATATATTAAGCCAACAAGGCTTTTACAAGTTCTTCTGATTTACCAAAATCATCTGCATCTGGGTTCCAGTTACATTTAATTTCAGGTTCTACCACGGAGAAACCATATTTAGTTAATTCTTCACGAAGTACCTTCGTAGATTCACCAGACCAACCGTAGGTACCAAATACGGCAGCCTTTTTATTTTTGAACTTCAATTCACGCAAGAAGTCTAGCCACCCCGCTACAGAAGAGATAACACTATTCCCTACTGTCGGAGAACCAACGGCAATCGCTTTTGATTTGAATACTTCTGTCATGATGTCGTTTTTATTTGTTTTACTGATGTTAAAGATCTTAACCCGTGTATCAGGAGATTGTTTAGCAATCTCATCAGCAATTTTATGGGCTAATTTCTTTGTACCATCCCACATTGTGTCATATACGACTGTAATTTGGTCTTCTTGGTATGCTTGAGACCACTCATAGTATTTCTCTACGATTTGCAATGGATTTTCACGCCAAATTGCACCATGGCTAGTAGCGATAATATCAATTGGCAAGTTGAGCTTTTGAATTTCTTCAACCTTAGCTTTTACCAATGGAGAAAATGGATTCAAAATATTAGCGTAATATTTCATCGCCTCTGCCCATAGACGACATTGATCAGCCTTATCGGCCCACAATTCTTCTACCGCAAAATGTTGTCCGAACGCATCGTTAGAGAATAAAATATTGTCGCCAGTCATATAGGTTGCCATAGAGTCAGGCCAATGGAGCATGCGCATTTCTACGAATACCAAAGATTTACCGTTGCCGATATCTACAGAATCACCTGTCTTCACAGTTTTAAAATTCCATTCCGGATGATGATATTGACCAACCAAGGACTTAACGGCATTTTCTGTACAATAAATCGGCGTATTTGGAATTTTTTCCATCAAAGCTGGCAAGGAACCGCTGTGATCAACTTCGCCGTGATTACATACGATAAAATCAATTTTGTTTAGATCAATTTCAGATTCCAAATTGTCTATAAACTCTGAGGAATGAGGTTTCCATACGGTATCGATGAGAACGGTTTTCTCCTCTTCAATCAAGTACGCATTTTGGCTAGATCCATTATTAATACTGTAATCAGAGCCGTGGAATTCTTGTAATTCCCAATCAATCTTACCAACCCAAGATACGTTATTTTTTATATGCTTTCTCATAATAACCTCCATAATTCTTGTGAAAGTCTTTCACAATTAACAATATGTATGGCCTATGTGGCATCTGTGTATATGTACCTATCTATATACCTATGCATATATCACAACTCGGTCATTAACTATGGTTTTATTATACCCATATCGCATAGTTAAGTCTGTATCTATAGGTACAGATTTGATAATTATTCTAAAAAACCACTCATAGATAATCAAATTCTATACATTAGCGTACAATAGATTTCCTATGAGTGGTTACGAGCATATGTAGTTTTAATAGCGGGTTGTTTATTATCTAGCTTAAATAAGCTAGGATAACGTCCGATTATTTATTCTCAGGCTTAGATAATCCTGGGATAGCTTTATAGATATATAACGCAATATATCCATCAACTATACTATGAATGATGGTCCCGCCACCAACAAGGACAAATACGACGTAGATAAGATCGATATTTGGCATCGTAGTTGTCGTATAGAACAAGAGGCATGCTAATACTTCACCGATGGCGTGAACGATGGCACATACAAGGTTGAACGTAGCAAAGGATAGAGCCCCAGTCAATACGCCTGGATGATGTTTAATATAATAGGCCCCCATCAAGGCAAAGATGATATGAGATGCAGCGCGCATAACGATAACGATAGGGAAGCCAGCTACAAAGAAACCTAGCGTAGAGCCTATAACAACACAAGCAGCCATCTTACGAGACAAGAACATAGCCAGGAATATAGGTACATGACTAGCCAATGTATACGAAGCCGGTGGAATGACAACTTTCAGAGGCATCATAATAGGAATCATGATAGCTAATGCCATCAATAAAGCAGTAATAGTTAAATTTCGATACATGGAAGAATTCATAAAGGCCTCCTTGGAAATGTTTTGCCCACTGATTACATCTACAATATTCTAATGCATAAATTTTTAATATATTAAATACGGACTATAAATATCTTTAATTTCCTACACTACCCCACAAGTTTAGGATTACCACACCCACTACAATAAGAGCAATACCTAATATAGTGTAAATATTATAGCCCTCACTAAAGATAAAGACCGAAATGAGTGCTGTCACTACGAGGCCTACGCCAGACCAGGTAGCATAGGTAACACTGAGTGGAATATATTTCAGTACATGCGTCAATGTATAGAAAGATCCTACATAGCCACATACGCAGGCAATAGTCTGTAACGGCCGCGTAAAACCATCAGATGCTTTCAGCATGGTCGTTGCAAACAACTCTAGCCCTATGGATAGGGCCAATAAAAAATACGGTAACATAACGTCTTCCTCAAAAAAGAGAGGGCCTTACAACCCTCTCTTCAATATATAAGTAGGTACTCAATCGCACCTATTATAAACGTTCAATAACAGCTTGTGCCATTTCTGTGGTACCTACCCGTTTTAAACCTTCGCGGTAGATATCGCCTGTACGGTAACCGTCAACGAGAACTTGTTCAACTGCATTTTCAATAGCATCAGCCACTTGAGGTAAATCAAGGGAATGACGGCACATCATAGCTGCAGACAAGATTGTACCCAATGGGTTCGCCAAGTTTTGACCCATAATATCTGGTGCGGAACCGTGAATTGGCTCGTACAATGCTGTGCCAGTACCCATGGATGCAGATGGTAAAAGCCCGATAGAACCAGAAATAACAGCGCCTTCATCGGACAAGATATCGCCGAACAAGTTTGTTGTAACGATAACGTCGAACTGTGCAGGATTTACAACAAGTTGCATCGCTGTATTATCTACGTAGAAGTAATCTGTTGCGATATCTGGATTAG
>ERZ773196.1874-NODE-1874-length-11334-cov-2.878003_pt1 | contig 11334 bp, 7 predicted proteins | sample MGYA00581009_ERZ773196 | MGnify/ENA primary metagenome ERZ773196 (study PRJEB29015, sample SAMEA2738162) | human oral metagenome | biome: human oral; feature: human-associated habitat; material: saliva | place: China | collected 2243 ...
TAAGGTAAATAACGTTGCCAGAATACATCCGGTAATTTTGCTCGCCCATTTATACTTCTGCTCCAGATAAATGGCCAACGCCGCACTAAGTGCCAAAACCGTCCATAGCACCCAAGTATCATCAGCTGAAATTAAAGTTCCCATAGTTACCTCCTCGTTTTATGAATCAAAAATAGATAGCCTATAAAAAAACGGCTTATGCATCCGATCGGGAATAGCATATTTTCATCAGACTGCTTGCTTCATAAAGGACTTTATCCAGAAGTTCAGCCGTTTCCTTTTTGCAGATAGCCGAAATCTTTTCATTGCACTCTTCCAGCATTGCCGTGATTTCCGCTTGTTCCCTCTTCTTTTTTGATACCTCCTTTTTATATTCTTCAATAAGCTGATAGCATTTTGCCTGCACGGAGCCTTGATATCGTTCTATATGAAATCTGCTTTTCTGGTAGGAAGCATCCGCCATCGCTGCAATCAAACGGTTTTGCCAGTAAAAACTGTCCGTACTAATCTCTTTCTTGGTATTGCTGAAATAAACAGGGATTTTGGTCACGGCGGAAAACATAGGAATCAATGCATTAAAAACATTGGCCCCGAAAGCAAACCAAGTGATACATTCCAATTCCTTACACTTTTCTTCCCTGTTTTGGTGTAAAGAAAGAAAGCTTGTTCGTTCAATACCGATCGGGCGCATCTGCCCCACATGACTCAGATCTCCGAATTTTCCGTAACAATCATAGACGGTGCCTTGGTAATGCGTTGAAAGCAGATATTTCACATCCATAGGCGTGATTTTTCTTTCCGGTACCATAGACCAAGGAATATCGTCTGAATCCGGCTTAAAATCCGCAGCATCTCCATCATATCGGAAAGTATTCGGATTTAACCTTTTTAATATGTACCAGGTTCTTGGCGTATTATAGACATGATCCGCATCACTATGACTTCCGAATGCCGCTCTGGGATTAAAATCCCCCTCAAAATCCAGATTTAAATGATGCTCGGCCATAAATTCTCTTAAGTCTTTTGAGCAGATATGCTCCTTCTGTTTTCCGAAGGCATCCTCCAAATCAAAAGTATCAATACCTTGTTGATTTGCCATCATGACATAAGCATCATCCGGGACTTTTTTCGCAATAAAGTGATGACCTCCTATGGTTTCCAGCCACCAAATTTCCTTGGTATCCGAGAAAGCAATTCCATTCATCTCATAGGTCCCGTATTTCTCCAAGAGTTCTCCCAAGCGAATTACCCCTTCTCTAGCAGAGTGAATATAAGGCAGTAGGAGACTGGTCATGTCCTCTTCTCCAATTCCTCCGGGAATTTCCTTCCTGCCTTCCTTATGGTAAACAACCAACGGGTCGGCAGCCTGCACCAATTCATTACTGGTAATCGTTTCCGTGGCAGATACGGAAACATTGGCACTGTTCGTCCCGGCTCCCGCCCATATACCTTTATCCCCCAGTGCATCCGGAAAACAAATATAGTCCAAGGCTTTTTCCGGAAGAGGAATTTCCACATGGGAAAGCACCGATTTATACTTCTTCGGTGCATTTTTCCCGGAAACTCTGACCATTTTTTTCGGTGTATACTCCCCCGATCCGGAATCCATGTTTCTGGCAATCATAGTGGATCCATCATAACTTGCATTTCTTCCCACCAACAGCGTTGTACAAGACATCTCATTTCTCCTCTCATTATTTTTTATTTTAGTCTAATTTGCACAAATATTATTGTCAATAAATTAATAATCTTTTGCTTTATTTATATAAGTCGTCTATATACTTTGAAAATATTAATACCTCTATCATCTTTTTCTCCATAGTCTATTTGTCTTTTTCTTCCTATCCTGTTCGTCTTTTTCTCCATAGTCTGTTCCCCTTGAAAAATAGCTATAATTTAAGTATACTACGAAGATAATTATGCAACTCTATATATGGCAAGTTCACTGTTTTCAATTTTGCCATTTTATTAAGTGATGTTTAAGGGGGTTTTATGGAAATAACAGGTCTTCGTGATATTTTTCTTTCCAAAGAGGAGTATTTCGATAAAGAAGTGACAGTAAGCGGTTGGGTAAGAAGCAACAGAGATTCTAAAAACTTCGGCTTCTTAACGATTTCCGACGGTACCTTTTTCACTCCGCTACAAGTGGTATACCATGATAATTTGGAAAATTTTTCCGAGGTTTCCAAATTGGGAGTAGGTGCTGCAGTAATTGTCACCGGAAAACTCTTAGCTACGCCGGATGCAAAACAGGAATTTGAGTTACAGGCAATCTCCCTTTCCGTAGAAGGAGAAAGCAGTTCCGATTACCCTCTTCAAAAGAAAAGACACAGTTTGGAATATCTGCGAACTATTCCTCATCTTCGTCCCAGAACCAATACTTTTCAGGCCGTTTTTCGAATTCGTTCCCAGATTGCCTTTGCCATCCATTCCTTCTTCCAGGAAAGAGGATTCGTTTATGTACACACTCCGATTATTACCGCATCGGATGCGGAGGGTGCCGGAGAAATGTTTCAGGTAACTACACTTCCCTTAGAGGATTTACCCAAAATAGACGGAAAACCCGATTATCATCAGGATTTTTTCGGAAAGAAAACCAGTCTTACCGTTTCCGGACAGCTTAACGGAGAAACTTTCGCTCAGGCCTTCCGTGACATCTATACTTTCGGACCGACTTTCCGTGCCGAAAATTCCAACACCCAAAGACACGCCGCCGAGTTCTGGATGATTGAGCCGGAAATGGCTTTTGCCGATTTGGAAGATGTTATGTTTATCGCGGAAGATATGCTGAAATATGTAATCCAATATGTTCTTGTGAATGCTCCGGAAGAACTTGCCTTTTTAAACCAATTTGTGGACAAGGATCTTCTCTCCCGTTTGCAAAGTATTGTTCATTCCGAATTTGCAAGAATAACTTATACGGAAGCCGTGGAAATTTTATCAAAAGTAAATGAGCGCTTTGATTATAAGGTGGAATGGGGTTCCGATTTGCAAACCGAACATGAACGCTATTTGACTGAAGAAATCTTTAAGCGTCCCGTTTTCGTTACTGATTACCCAAAGGATATTAAAGCTTTTTATATGAAACTGAACGATGACGGAAAAACCGTTGCCGCTGTCGATTGTCTTGTTCCGGGAATCGGAGAAATCATTGGCGGTTCCCAAAGAGAAGATGACTTGGAAAAACTTACAAAACGTATGGAAGAGCTTCATATGAATCTTTCCGAATATCAGTTTTATCTTGATCTTCGTAAATACGGAAGCACCAGACATGGCGGATTCGGCTTAGGTTTTGAAAGAGCGGTAATGTACATTACCGGTATGAGCAATATCCGTGATGTACTTCCCTTCCCGAGAACCGTAGGCAATTGCGAGCTGTAAAGAAAAGAGGAGTTCTATGCGTTTTATTCATGCTTCCGATTTGCATTTAGGCATAATACCCGATGGGCAAAAATCATGGGGAAGAGAACGAGGAAATGCAGTACTTTCCTCCTTGGATAAAATTGTAGACTTAGTATTACGGGAAAATGCGGACGCTTTGTTTCTTACAGGACAAAGCTTTCATTTTCCTCCATTAAGAGAAGATGTGGAAAGAATCCGGCAAGCTTTTGCTCGGATTCCTTTTTGTCATGTTCTTTTATTTTCCAAATCTTCCAATGCCTATCATTTCCTTAACTCTGCAACTTTTCCTCGAAATGTCCATATTTTAAAAGAGGATCGGGAAGAACTTTATATTGATGAATTAAACTTGGACATCTTGGCCTTAGAGGGTTCTTTTCTTTGCAAGGAGGAGTTGGAGCATTTTTCTCCTCGTCGTAGTGATGCCATCCCTATACTCTTATGTAATACAAAGAATGAGGATTTTTTGCTGCATAATTCCTATCTCCTCTCCTCTCTTCCCTTCTCTTATATTGCTTTAGGCGGGAAAACCGAGAAGAAGGTCATTTTGGAAAATAAAATGGTTTATCCCGGTTCGCCGGAGCCCTTAGGAAAAGACAGCACGGGAAAGCACGGTGTTTTTGTCGGAAATATTCATCCCATAAGAAAAAAAATAGATGCACTGGATTTCCTTCCGCTCTCCTCCGCGCAGTATCTATCCTTACATTTTAGTTTAGACAAAACAATCGGAACGGAAGCTCTTCGTTCCGTACTGGATGCGGAAATAAAAAAAAGAGAGCCTGAAACCATTTATCGTATCAGGTTCAGCGGATACCGCGATCCGGAAACAAGGATATCGGAAGATTTATTTCCAAAATATGCAAGAGTCATTGAATGGGTAGACGAAAGCGTTCCCTACTATGATTTCCATTCTCTTTACAAGGAACACAGCAACGATTTACTGGGACTTTTCATCCGTTCCTATCTGAAAGGAAATATAGAAGAGCTATCAAAAAGAGAACAAGAGGCCTTATTTTACGGTGTTTCCGCACTTCTCCAAGGAGGAAAGGCATGATTATCAGGAAATTGGAAATTGCAGGCTTTGGCAAGTTTCAGAATTTTTCTCTGGAATTTAGTCCAAGCTGTAATGTTATTTACGGAGAAAATGAAGCGGGTAAATCCACAATACACGCTTTTATACAAGCCATGCTCTATGGTATTCCTTCCTCCCCAAGTAGAAAAGAGGAGTTTTTCCGTCATCGTCCCTTTTCTAAAAATCTGCCCTTTGGGGGAAGCCTGATTTTTTCTTTTCAGGGAAAGGACTACCGCCTGAGTAGAAACTTCCTATCCGGTGGAAATGCGGAAATCTTTCCGGAAGAAATAAAGCTTTCGGAAGGCAATAGTTCTTACGAAAAAAGCAGCAGGAAACCTATAGAAGAATCCACTCTGTTTTTAGAAAAGGTCTTATCTTCTTTTTCTTTAGAGAGTTTTAAAAATACCGTTTCCATTCGACAATTAAAATCCGGAACGAATCGAGAAATGATTAAAGAACTGCAAAATATTTTTTCCAATATGAATTACAGCAGGAATATGAATATCAATCCGGATGCTGCAATCTCATTTTTAGAGGAAGAAGAAAAGAAGCTGAAGGAAGAAATCTATTTTCAAGCGGAAAAAGAGTACTCCTCTTTGCTAGGTGAAGCCAAAAATATTCAGCAGGAATCAGTGCAATCAGACATTTTCTCCGACGATAATTCTTCTCTTTCCCTATCAGAGGCGATACAGAGTCATGAAAATAACTTAAAACAGATTACGGAAAAGCTGGAAAGAAAAATTATCAAACTCAGCGATTTACAAAAAGAAATTCAAAATGTGGAAGCGCTCTTAAAAAGAGAATCCTTTGTTTCTTCAGAAGAAGCTGCGGAAGAAGAAGAAACTCTTAAGAACCTTCTTAATGAAAACAAAGAAGAAAAAGGAGAAAAAAAATATAAGCCATTTTTTCCTCTGCTCCTTCTTCTCTTAGCTTTATTTTTTATATCCTATACCATATTCAGCTGGCTGTATTTTTATACCAGCTTTCCTTTACCGTCCGTTTTTTCACTTAGAATCAATGGAATTTCTATGCTTTATCCGAGCGCTTGCGCCTCTCTTTTCTTTTTTATTTTTGCATGGACTATTGCAAGCGAAGAGAAAAAAAGAACAGAACAAAGAAAGCGGAGAGAAATAACTTATAAAAATATCCTGGAGAAAAGACACATCTCCGACTTCGCACCATACATGAATTCCGGAAAAGAAGAAATCGGAGACGGCGGAGATCCGGAATTTTTCCAGCCTTATGTGATAGAAAGATATTATAGTGAAATCAAAAAAAGTTTTGACTTGATTTCCCAAAAAAAAGGCGAACTGGAGAAAGTAAACAGCGAAATCCTGTCTCTTAAAGAAGAAGAAAAGAAAGAAAAGGAATTACGAAATACACTTATTTCCCGAGAAAATTCTCTGGAAGAGAGCCTGCGGCAAATCTCCAACTTACAGAATCGTGCTGAACAGATTCGTCCGTTTCTTCAAGAAAACGAAAGATATAAAGAAAAAATGGAAGCCATAGAAGAGGCAAAAGAAAGAATCGAAAATTTATCCAAGGATATCTACCAAAGCTTTGCCTTCCATCTTAACAAGGAAACAGCAATAGCACTTTCCAAAATCACAAACGAGCACTATGATGCCCTCTTTATTGACCAGAATCTGCGTATTTTTGTGGACACCAGAGAAAAATTAATTCCTCTGGAACAAATCTCTACCGGAACCATTGATCAGCTCTATTTATCACTACGGCTTGCCACGGCAAAAATTATGCAAAAAGAGAAAGAAGAATACCTCCCGCTACTCTTTGATGACAGTTTTGCTATGTACGATGAAAAACGTTTATCCGCTGCACTGCACTTTATCCATCAGGACTATCCTTCTCAAATTTTGCTATTTAGCTGTCATAAAAGGGAATCGAATATTCTGAAACAGCTGAATATTCCCTTTTACTTTATTTGTTTATAATGTCCTCTTACTTTTTATATTTTTTTTCAGATCGATCTATAGATTGAAAAGTAATGGAATCTCTATATTCGCTGGGAGTCATTCCTCTAAATTTATAGAAATTAAGATTAAAAGTTTTGATATTGCTGTAGCCTACTGAAACAGAAATGTCCAAAATAGAGTAAGCGGATGTTATCAACATCTCACTGGCCTTATTTATACGAATATAATTAAGTAAAGTGTTAAAGTTCATCTCCGTATAGTAAAGCAGGGACCGATTCAACTCGGAGACCGTTGTCCCGTACTCTTCCGCAATCTTACTTGCCAAAAGCTGCTCGTTATCATAGTGCCGATAAAGATAGTCCGTTACTTCCAAAGCTATATTTTTATCAGCCGGAGAAAAAAGGACTCCGGATTTACCGTAGGTTTTCCGATACTTATTCGGTGTAAGCCCCAGCTTTTCTACAAAATGTTTTGATAAATGAGAAGCATCCGAAAAACCTAAAAGTAGAGCTATTTCTTCCAGAGTTAAACCCGTATAAATCAAATAATCCGATGCTTTTTCAATACGAATATCATTGAGAAGCTTCGTAAACGTTGTCCCCGTAAGATCCGTAAGCTTCTTCGATAAGGAAGATTCTGAGATATAAAAGACTTCCGCCACCTTCTCCAAGGTAAGGTGCTCGGCAGAATGAAAATAAATATAGCTGAGGATGGAATTTTGCATTCCTAAATTGGATTTTTTACCAACACTCTCTTTACTCTCCTGAAAACATCGTCGATACTCTACCATAATCTCAATAATCTTAACCAAAGTATACAAGAAATTAAATGGTCTATTGCTTTGACCCAATGATGCGGAATCCACCCCCAATTCTTTTTGAAAGGCAGACATAATCTCATCTATCGTCTGAACCTGCTCCCCTTCCAAGTGAATAAGAGGATGAGCCTGTAAAAAATTGATCAAAGTTACGCTCTCTTCTTCCAAACCGGGCGTAAACTTCAATGCCGTATTAAAGAATTGAAAATCATACACAATGAGATTTAAATGTAAGGTATCCCTTACATCAATTATATCCGTCACCTTCCATGGCGTGATGGCACATAAAGTATGTGGCAAAATGTCATATTCTACACCATCAATCTTAATCTTTCCTATCCCCTTATTAAAATACATAAAACGAGCAGCCTGATGAACCAAGGCCTTGGTCGGCTTCTCAATAGCATCAAAATCAAATGCACAAAAGGAAAGCGGATTCATTCCCGATGTCCAACTTTCCTGCATAATTGCCTTTTTACTCATAAATTGATTTCCTCGAACTAAATTAACTATTTAAAATTCGAAATATCCTGTTTTTGCTCTTTTATCCCCACCATAAATGATGTAAGCGAGATATCACACTCCCTGCGAGTTTAAGAATAAAAAATGAAGCTTTCTTTCATTTCCGTTCTTTTCCTCAGGTATTATAGCATGAAAATAAAGTAATAACGAGAATTCCTAAAAAAAGTTCCAACCCTGCTTACACAAAGTTGGAACTCTAAAACGAGATACCGCACGCTTTGCGAGCGATACTCGTTATGAATCATGACAATCTGTCCGGATTTTTTTATGTATTTTTCCTTTTCACAAAGCTTAGTATATCATGTCCTTTACTTAACCAGCATCATAGCCAAAGAAAGAACAATAATATTTGCAATACCGATTGCCACGAAGAGCTTTAATCCCCACTTCATATAGGTCTTTAACTCTACTTTAGCAGCACCGAGTCCTCCCATTACAACGCCGGAAGTCGGTGTGAAAAGGTTAATTAAACCACAACCTGCAGAGAATACGGCAACCATAACGGAAGCATCGAATCCGAGAGCATTTGCGAGTCCTCCCATAACCGGGATGGAGAATCCTGCCAAACCGGAAGTAGAAGGAACAAGGAAACTAAGTACCAGATAAATGATGTAAGAAAGCGGCGCAAATACGAAACCGGGAACTCCTCTAAGCATATTTGCAGACTTATCCAAAATCCAGAAGTCCATATGTGTTGCCTTCATCACTACCGTAATACCACGTGCTACCGCAATAACAATAGCTACGGAAAGAAGATCTTTCGCTCCGTCAAGATAAGTATTGATGAACTCGTTTTCCGACATTCTTGCCATAACAGCGATAATAACACTGGCAAAAGTAAACCAAGCAGCCAATTCCGCAAAGTACCACTGTCCGAGAGGAACTCCGGTTAAGAAATCAGACCAACCAAGTGCCGCAAGATAAGATTCTTCATTGCCTCCAAAGGTAATATCCTGATAAGAAATCAAAGAAGCAATCATAATCGCAAAGGAAATGGCAAATACAATCAGCACCGCCTTATGCTTTCCGGTAAACTCCAAAACTTGTCCGTCATCCTTCGTAAAATGTTCCTTCATATCCTGCTGCTCTTGTAAGGAAAGGATAGTCGAACCTTTATCCGCCTTTACTTTTCTTGCATACTTCAGAACAAAGAAAATAGCGATAAGAAGTGAGGTTACCCAAAGAGCGAAACCGAGAACCATGATGGTTGTGCTGCTGTAAGGAACATTTACGCTCTGTAATGCAGATGTTGCAGCCCCTGTTGCAAAGGGGTTAATTGTGGAACCCAAAACACCGCATCCTGCACCGAGCAGAACGGTTGCTACCGCAACAATGGTATCAAATCCCGCTGCTACAAGAGCGGTAGTAATCAGGGCATAGAAACCGATGGTTTCTTCCGCCATACCGTAGGTAGAACCGCCGACGGAGAAAAGAACCATCAAGATAACAATCAAGACTTCTTCTTTCCCGTGCATCTTCTTTACCAGATGATATACGCCGGCTTCAAGAGCACCTGTCTTCATCACAACACCGATAAAACCGCCGATGGATACGATAAATACAATTAAGTCTGCCGCATCCACAAATCCTTTCGGGTATGCCATGAAAAAGTCACTTAATTTAGCTCCTACCACGGTTACGGTTCCGCCGTCGGCAACGGTCTGAACCAAGTCACCATACTTGTCGGGATTTAAACCGGCAATAAGATCATTACTAATCGGTTGTCCGTTTAAAAGAACGGAAATAATACATAAAACCGCTAAAATAATAAATAAAATACTAAATGCTGTTAGAGATTTTTTTTTCGCTTTCACAGAAATACTATCCCCCCTTCTGCTTGTTTTTTATTTAGTAATAATAGTTCCTGTCTCACCCTTTAAAGCAAGAGCAGCCTTCTGAAGCGAAGTAATCAGAGCTTGTCCGCCATGGGTATTGTTCTGTACGAACTCCATGCAGGACTGTACCTTCGGAAGCATGCTTCCGGGAGCAAACTGTTTCTCTTCAATATACTTCTCTGCCTCGGAAAGAGTCATTTTCGGAAGCTCTTTCTGATCCGGCTTATTAAAGTTAATGCAAACGCGATCCACCGCTGTCAAAATGATGAGCTTATCCGCTCCAATATCCTGTGCAAGAAGTGCACTGGAGCGATCCTTATCGATAACGGCTGCAACGCCCTGTAAACCGTCTTCCGTTTCAATAACCGGAATTCCGCCGCCGCCAACGGTGATGACAATGTCTCCATTTTTCACCAGTTGCTCTACGACCTTTAATTCAACGATGCGCTTAGGAATTGGGGACGGAACAACACGACGATATCCTCTGCCGGAATCCTCAACGAAGATAAAACCCTTCTCCTTCGCAATCTTGTCTGCTTCTTCTTTGGTATAGAAACTTCCCACCGGCTTTGTCGGTTTCGTAAATCCGGGATCATTCGCATCTACAACGACCTGGGTTATTACGGAAGCACATTCTTTCTTCATGTTTCTCAGCTTTAATTCTCTCTGAATCGCTTGCTGTAAATGATAACCGATATATCCCTGAGACATCGCTCCACATTCCGGGAACGGCATATACGGAGTATTTCCGCCCTTTGTGCTGGAAAACTCCATTGCCAGATTAATCATACCGACCTGGGGTCCGTTTCCATGTCCAACAATAACTTCATATCCTGCCTCGGACAAATCTACGATTGTCTTAGCGGTATGACGTACTAATTCAAGCTGCTCTTCAGGGGTATTGCCTAAAGCATTTCCCCCGAGAGCTACAACGATACGCTCTGCCATATTCCTCTCCTACTTCAATGTTGCATACATAACAGCTTTGATAGTATGCATACGGTTTTCCGCTTCTTCGAACTGTCTTGCGTGCTTTCCAAGGAATACATCATCGGTAACTTCCATTGCTTCCAAGCCGAACTTCTCATAGATATCCTCACCGACAGTGGTGTTTCTATCGTGGAAAGACGGTAAGCAGTGTAAGAAAATGGTTGTCGGCTTAGCCATAGCAAGAAGCTCTTTATTGACCTGATACGGACGAAGAAGCTTAATTCTCTTCTCCCAAAGCTCTGCCGGCTCACCCATGGAAAGCCAGATATCCGTGTAAAGAACATCGGCATCCTTTGCACCAATCTTGATATCATCGGTAAGCTCAATTTCAGCACCGGTCTCCTTAGCCACTTCTCTGCACTTTGCAACGAGATCATCTGTCGGCATAAGTTCCTTCGGACCGCAAGCACAGAAGTGCATGCCGAGCTTTGCACAAACGATCATAAGAGAGTTTGCAACGTTGTTTCTTGCATCACCGAAGAAAGTGAGCTTACGACCACGTACATCACCAAACTCTTCTTTAACAGTAAGAATATCGGCAAGCATCTGTGTCGGGTGGTAAAGATCTGTTAATCCGTTCCATACCGGTACACCGGAGTACTTTGCCAGTTCCTCAACAACTTCCTGCTTGAATCCACGATACTCAATACCGTCGAACATCCGACCAAGCACCTTTGCCGTATCTTCAAGGGACTCTTTCTTACCCATCTGGGAAGAACCGGAATCCAGGAAGGTAACGCCCATTCCAAGATCACGTGCACCAAC
>ERZ773196.1887-NODE-1887-length-11293-cov-5.828973_pt1 | contig 11293 bp, 10 predicted proteins | sample MGYA00581009_ERZ773196 | MGnify/ENA primary metagenome ERZ773196 (study PRJEB29015, sample SAMEA2738162) | human oral metagenome | biome: human oral; feature: human-associated habitat; material: saliva | place: China | collected 2243 ...
CTTCTCTTTCTGAGTCCCTCATATACTGCCATGTAAAACCTCTCTTTCTAAGGCTATCCCAGCCCTTACAGCGGCTCCTTTCCCTACTCCCTGTCTGTTTTGATTGTAGCAAAAACGAGCAAGCAAAAACAGCCCCGCGTTTTCACGCAGGGCTGTCCTTTTCCCGGAATCGACTCATCCGCCGTAGCGGTCGTAATGCTTGCCGCCCCAGTATACCTCCTGGGCGACCTCGGCCTTTTCACTGAGGGAGACATCTCGGAAGATATACTCCTTAAACTTCTCAAAGCCGGTGCGGTCCACAATGTAGCCGATGTGCTCCTTGTTCTCAACCGCCTCGGGATCTATGTACTCTTCGATATAGGCGTAGGTATTCGCCGCAATCTTTAATATGCTCTCCTCGTCACACCACTTGATAAAGTCCTCCGCGAGACGCGGGTTCCGCTTTCCGGTGCGTCCCAGGATAACCAGGCGGAAGTAGTGTTCCTTACTTCTGGTCCAAGCTCTGGTGGGACAGTAGGTGATACAGACACCGCAGCCGATGCACTTCTTCGTGTCGCGGACTATCTTTCCGTTCACAAGCGAAAGCGCGTCGACCGAGCGCTTCTTACAGTACTTGATGCACTGCTCGCAGGCCACGCAGCGGTTCGGGTCGTACTGCGGCTCTGTCATGCCGATGATGCCAAAGTCCGCCATGCGCACCTTCGCGCAGTCATTCGAGCAGCCGGTGAAGGCAACCTTCACGTGGCGGTCGTTCGGGAAAATCACATTCTCCATCTTCTGCGCAAATGCGGTCGTGTCGTAGCAGCCGAAGGGACAGAGTCTCGCACCCGGGCAGGCAATCACGTTTCTTGTGCCGGAGGCCGGGTAGCCCTTGCCCTTCTCCGGCTGGTTAATGCGCAGGGAGTCAATGATGAGTTGCACCTCTTCATTGACCTTGTCCATATCCTCGAGGCGGATTCCGGGAATCTCGATACCCTGACGGTTGGTGATGTTGATGGTTCCGGTGCCGTACTTCTCCGCAATTTCGACCACGCGCCCCAGGGACTTTGCATCGATCACACCGCCCGGAATACGAATTCTGGAAGCCGTCTCGCCGCGCACCTTCGAGTAGCGGAAGGCATTCTTTTTCAGTTTCTTTAAGTTGATATCCAAAGCACTCATTTCTTCTCTCCCTTCCGACTCAGTCTACCATCTGCTTGGCATCCACATAGTTGAACACCGGCCCGTCGAGGCAGATGTAGGTATCGCTGACGCGGCAGTGCCCGCACTTGCCGAGACCGCAGCACATTTTTCTCTCGTAGGAAACCGTGATGTTCTCCTCGCGGAAGCCCTTTTTCAGAAGTTCGATGATGGAAAACTTCATCATGGCCGGCGGTCCCACTACGACTGCCTTCGCCTTTGCGGGATCCGCAAGCGGCAGTTCCGGGATGTACTTTGTGACAAGGCCTATATTGCCCTCGTAACCCTCCGGCGCGCCGTCCACGGTAAGGGTCAGATTCAGCTTGTTCTTCCAATTCGCGAGATCGTCGCGAAACAGCATGTCCTCCGGACTGCGGAAGCCCGCAATCACATACTTCTGCTTTGCGTTTTCAAAGGTACTCAGCGCCTCAATCACACCGCGAACCGGGGATACACCGGTGCCGCCCGCAACGACTACGGTCTCGCCCTCGCGGTAGAGCTCGGTGTCAAAGCCGTTTCCGTAGGGCCCGCGGAGTAAGAGGGTATCGCCCACATAATTTTCAAACACTTCGTTGGTCACGCGCCCCACCTTGCGTATCGTGAGGTCCACAAAGCCCTCGCCGAGGCCGGAGACCGAAATGGGGGCCTCACCGTACTTCGGCACGGAGACCTCAAAGAACTGACCGGGCTTTACCTCTTCCTCGCCCCGATATTCCATGCGGAAGGTGAACTCTTTCTCGGTGTGACGGATGACTTCCAAAATCTTGGAAGGATAGGGGATATACGGATTACGCATTCTTGCTGTCCTCCTTTTCCATCTCTTCGACCGCGGCCGCAACCTTGTTTATGATGTTCGAGAAGCTGATGTACTCGCCGCAAATGTCGTCACAGCGGCCGCAGCCCACGCACATGTCATAGCCGAAGCGCTTGCGATAGTCGCGAATCTTGTGCAGCACCTTAAAGCGCATGCGCTCACCCTGCTTCTTCCGGTACTGACCGCCGCCCGCAACGTTCGAATAGCCGTCCACCATGCAGGAACTGCCCACACGGCGTCTCTCTCCCACCTTACCGTTGTCCGTGTAGAACACGTCCTGCATGGTATAGCAGGAGCAGGTGGGACAGGCGTAATTACAGCGTCCGCAGCCGATGCAGCGGGTGTTGTACTCGTCCCAGAGCGGGTGATTCACGATTTCCAGCGGAATGTTCTCCGGCACACGGACACGCACCTCATTCTCCGTCACGTGGCACGGCTCCACCGCTTCCTCCGACAGCGCAGCCGCGGCAAATACCGGGTCTACCGCCGTCTCAAGGACGTTCACGCGATACTGTCCGTCTGCCTTGTCAATCGAGAATACATAGCCGTCCTTTGTGATGTTCGATTTCATGTCCACACAGAAGCAGTTGTCAAAACTATGGCTGCAGCCGATCAGGACATACTGTATTTTCTCACGGCGTCTCTGATAAAACCAATCGTTCTCTCGCCCGTTGCCGAGATACATCTGATCGAGGCGCTTCATGGCCTGCAGGTCGCAGCTCCGAAGAAAGACAAGCGCCGGTCTGAGATCGACATCCGCCTCCTTGCACTGCTCTTCCGTAAAGAAGAAGAGCGTCTCCGAGAGCGGCGTCAGCGCTTCTTTTGCGGAGTAATCCGACTTCGCCTCGAGTTCAATCTCCCCTCCCTCGCCGACTTCGTCGTAGATCACCGCGTCGATATCGAGAAAGCGCCCCGCTCCCTTTTTCCGCACCGGCGCGAAGAGGCGGTACTCTTTCCGAAGTTCTTTCAGTGCAGCCTGAAATCCTTCTTCCGTCAAAATGTAACCCATGAAAATTCCTCCTTTCGGAATCTAAAATCAGTTCTGTAATTCGTAGGCATACAGCGCTTCCTTCGAAGCGCTGCGCCCGACCGTGACGCCGAAACACGCGCGCAAGAGAGTCTTCTCCCGACGCACTTCCTCCGGTGTACCGCCAAGCAAAATGCTTCCACGATTCATCACGAGAATGCGGTCGCTGAGCGAAAAGCCGAGCGCCAAATCGTGTGTGGTCATCACAACCCCCTTGCCGTTCGCCGCGAGTCGCCGCACAATCTCTGTCGTCTTCTTCTGGTGTTCGACATCCATATAAGAAGTCACCTCATCCAAGAGGAAAAAAGCCGGATCCTGCGCCATCAACATGGCGAGAAAGGCGCGCTGCCGCTCCCCGCCCGAGAGCTCCGAGACCGTCTTATCGCGGTATTCGCTCATATCCGCGGCGGCAAGCGCCGCTTCGATTTTCTCCCGCTCGCTCTTAGCAAGCGTTTGAAACATCTTCTTTCGTCGAAAACAGCCGTGCGCCGCAAGGGTGTGCACACTCATCCGCGGCAAAGTAAGCGTCTGCGGCAGATAGCCCACGCGCGCAGCTCTCTCCTTCGGCTTGAGCGTCCTCAGCTCCTCTCCGAACAGGCGTATGCTCCCTTGATAAGGCAGGAGGCCGAGCAGGGTTTTTAAAAGAGTCGATTTTCCGCAGCCGTTTTTTCCGATGATGCAGGTGATTTGCCCCTCCGAAAAGCAGGTCTCGGGGACGGAGACCACCGGCTTCCACGCAGTTTCGCGCTGTTTCGGATTCAAGTCATAGCCCGCGCTCAGATCTTTGATCTCGATCATACGCCACGCTTTCTGTGCATCAGCATCCAAATGAAGAAGGGGGCACCCAGAAGACTCAGCAAGAGCCCCACCGGCAGCTCATAGGGATAAAACAGGCGTCTTGCGAGAAAATCAGCCGCTGTCAGCAGTACGCTGCCGAAGAGCGCCGAGAGGAGCAGCATCTTCCGCGCGGGCAACTGCCCCGGAAATACCCGCCGCATCACATTCGGCACTATGAGGCCGATAAAGCCGATTAGGCCGCCGATTGAGACTGCCGCAGCCGCAAGTACGGTAGCTGTAAGTAGTGTGAGGAGTCTGTGCCGCGTCACCGAGAGTCCGAGTCCCTCTGCAATCTCGTCGCCGAGGGCAAAGAGGTCTATGCCGCCCGCGAGAAAAGTTCCGAACAGCAAGGCCGGCAGAATAAAGACCGCCGCAAAGGCGAGTCCCGCATAGCTGACGCCGACAAACCCGCCCAGGGTGAAGGCCTGCTTATCTGCGACCGCATTTGGGAAAAAACTCACAATGCCGTTTACCGCAGCGCCCATGAGTGCGGAGACCGCGACTCCCGAGAGCACGATCACCGTTCTGCTGTAACCCGCCCGTTTCGCAATCAAGAGCACCAGCGCAATCGAGAGCAGCGCCCCCAAAAACGCCAGCACAAAACGCGCGCAGATTGCAAAGGGAAAGAGGAGGGCAGCGAGCAAGGCAAAGAGGCCCGCCCCCGCATTGACCCCCATGATACTCGGCGAGGCCAGCGCATTGTGCAGCGCCTCCTGCATGAGATAGCCGGCAGTGCTGAGCGCCGCGCCGCAGAGCAGGGCAGCTGCGGTTCTCGGCACACGCACAAACCAAAGGATGCGGCTTACACTCTCCGCCGTGCCCCTAAGCCCGTAAAAGACAGAGAGCCAAACAAAGAGCAAGAGTAAGCCCGCCCCGAGGAACAGCAGCGGTAAAAACGGTTTGCCGCCGCGTATTTCGCTCCTCACCCGTGTGTCTTCGATACTCACTGCTTTAACGAGGCTCTCCGAAGATACTCCGAGAGCAGCGCATAGGCCTCATCCCAGCGCGCATTCGGCTTATACTGGAAGAACTCCTTCGGCAGAGTATAAACCTGCGCCGTTTTCACGGCCTTCAGCTCTTGATATGCCGGCTGCGCGGCGATCAGCTCCTGAAAGGCTGCCTCCGCCTCCGCAGTATCTCCCTGCAAGACCACAAAGAGGTAATCGGGATTTGCCTCGACCATGCCCTCCATGCTGAGCTGCTCCAAAAGGCTTTCCGGCGCGGCATTGGTGAGGCCGAGGTCCTCCAGCATCGCTACCACAAAGTGATCCGACTTAAGAACCCGCGTCTTCGCAGCGGAAGCACGAATCACCAGAAAGGTTTTTCCGTGGATTTCCTTCGGAAGTTCCGCCTTGACCGCCTCGATTTTTTTCTCGACTGCGGCGACCTTGCTCTCATAGAGATCGCTGCGCCCGGTTGCCTCGGTGTACTGCTTCATCGCCGCGGCGTAGTCCGAAAACTTGTTGATATCGACCGCCTGACAGCGTATGCCCGCTGCCGCAAGCGTCTCCTGCACTTCGCGCTGCGCCGAAATATCCGGTGCAATGAGCACCAAATCCGGGTTCAGGGCAATGATGGCCTCTGTGCTCGGCGCGAGGATGCGCCCGACCGAAGCGGTCTCCGCCGTGACGCCCTCTAAATTTAGTCCGTCCTCCGTCACACCGACCAGCTTTCCACCCGCAAGGAGCCAGAGCTCGCCGAGCGAGCGGGACAGCGCCACCACCCGGGAATCCGCCGAGAGACCTGTATTATTAGCCTCCGCAAGACTCTCCGAACCCTCTGTTACTGCGCCTTGGCTTACTGCCGCAGCCCCTTGGCTTTCCGCTGCCGAACTCTCTGCTTGCTTTGCCTTTCCGCAGGCGGTGCAGCAGAGTGCGGCAAACAATAGACATAAAAAAACCAGGGACCAAAATCTTCTTTGTTTCATCTCGCTTTCCTTTCTCACGACCTTTCTCTTCGTGGGCAGAACAGATTGTCATTTCTTTAACAAGGCTGTTAAGACGACTTCCTCTGTTCACTTTTTCCTTTCCAGTTTATACTAAAAGAAAATACAGACTGTTTCCTATGCAACAGTTTTTTGTTCCGCAGCTTGAGGTATTACCATGGAATCCAATGAATTCAGTTTAGAAGATCTAACCCATTTCCCGCTCTTTGAGGGCATACAAGCGAGCGAACTGGAGGCACTGCTCCCCTGCCTGGACGGCTACATCCGCTCCTATCCGCGCAACCGCTTTCTGATTCTCGACGAGGACTCTGTCCCCTATGTCGGTATGCTGCTCTCCGGCATGGTTTTTATGCTGAAGGAAGATGAAAACGGCCACCAGTCCTTCTTAAACTACATGCTGCCCGGCGAGCTCTTCGGGGAATCCTTTTCGCTCCGCAAGAAAAAAACGCCCTCCCGCGTCTCGTTTCTTGCCGCCAGAAACGCGACCGCTCTTTTCTTGCCGCTCGGAAAAATCATGCGAAGCTGCGAGCATCACTGCCGCTTTCACCGCATCATGAACGAGAACCTGTACGAGCTCCTCGCAAAGAAAAATGCGCATCTCATGCAGACGCTCGATATCCTCTCAAAGGATACGCTCCGGGATAAAATTCTCTCCTATTTACAACTGCAACCAATCGAGTCGACTTCGCCGAAGCTGTTGTTAAACAGCGAGGCTCCGCGAACTGTCTCGATTCCGCTGAACAAATCCGAACTCGCGCACTATCTCAATGTGAACCGGACCTCTCTCTGCCGCGAACTCGCTGCCATGGAAAGAGACGGGCTGCTTACAGTCAGCGGGAACCGCTACTCGCTTCTCGTCTCCTGACGAAGAATGCCGCATACACACAGCGTGCATCACGTTCACCACACTGTCTTTTCTGCGTTTTCTCTTCGCAAAATGCCTCGGCGCAGGATTGTCGCCGCTGTATCTTCGCCTGTACCGGTAAATCGTCACACCGACAACTTATCCGTTGTCGATTCATACGCACAGCTTGGTTTCGGGTAAACTGTAAAAAGAGCCCCGAGACGAAAGTCTCGGGGCTCTTTTCCGAACCGCAATGTACAAGCGAACCCGATTTCCGCCGTCTCGGCGTTATCTCATCCGAACTTCCCTGAATTTCACTTGTTCTTCTCTCGGCTCGCTCTACCGTCGCTTGTCACCAAAGCGTGTCCGCTGTCTCAGAGCCCTGCCTTAAAGAACTTGCGGAATTCCGCAACTTCCGCCGTGGACTGGGTAACTGCAACGGAGTATTTGGCCGAAGCTTTGATTCCCGGATCGTAGGTGATGGGCTCAAGCTGAAAATGAACGCCCTCCTTAGACGCCGAGCAATAGCCGGTCCAGCTGGACGCGATTTTTCCGCCGTTCTCCTTGTTGAAGACCTCGGCCTCGCCCCACTCGGTAAGTTGCCCGTTCACCGGCACGATTACAACTTCACCCGGCTTGTAGCCCACAATGTAGTTGCTGTGCACATTGACCTCAACAACGACAGCGTTGTGCGAATTTTCCATGTGGCAGTAAATCAAAGTGTAGGCGTCTCCGTCCGCAACCAGCGAGTTGAAAATCTCTCGCATCTTTGCCTTGTTCTTCCGGTTGTCCTCATCGGAGGCCCCGGTCAGCGCCTTCTTCAGCAAATCCTTTAAACCCATTTCTTTTTCTCCCTTCGCATTTTCTCTTTGCCGGAGCAAGACTTGCCGCGGCAGCATCAAGTTTCATTATACGACAGAGCCCTGCAAAAACAAGAGAAACTCGGGCCTCTCTTCTCATTCCCCAAAACCAGTGCCGGTTAAAACTTCTCTGCTACCTGCCGCACCGATATATCTCTCTGCCAAGCACCTATACCTCGCCTATTGCCTAACTAAGGATTCTGCGCTTCGTAACGCACGACATTGCTTCCCCTTTGTCTTCCGTGCAACAATCTCCCTCGCATACTGCCTCCCCAAGGATTCCGCGCATCCAAACGCACGCCATTGCCCCACTTTGCCTTCCGTACAACAATCGCGCTCTCAGTTGAGCACTTACAATGCTCTCACAGCTGCCGCCGCACGGCAAGAAAGCAGGGCAAAAAGCAAAAGTTGAAATCCGCAAAAGATTTCCCCTTTCATACTCTTCGTTGTCTTCGGTATAATGAAAATAACGAAGGAGGTAACTGTGAACCATGGAAAAATACACAAACCTCAAGGAAATGGTCTACAATGCAGTGCTTCAGGAGATTATCTCCGGCAAATACCAGCCCGGTGATATTCTGAACGAGAAGAAACTGATTGAGAAATACGAAGTCAGCAAGTCTCCCGTCCGGGATGCCCTCATCTCCCTCTGCGCGGACGGCATAGTCCGGAGCATTCCCCGCTACGGCTATGAAGTGATACGCCTGACCCACATGGATATCTACGAGATGCTCCAGTACCGCGAGTTCCTGGAGGGCGGCATTTTACAAAGCAGCTATAAGCGCTTCGGCCCTTCGGAAATTGCGACCTTAAAGGAGCTGAACCGCGACTGCCAGCGGGACGATGTGGACCCCGTGCAGCACTGGCATTACAACATGGACTTCCACGCAAAGCTCATGGAGTTCTGCGGCAATGAGTTCATCACCCGCAATGTGAAGCGCTGCATGTCGCGTTTGCTCCGCGCCTACGCCCAACTCTACTGGAACCGTCGCGCCGATCGACTCCTCTCTTTCGATACCAAACACCATGAGCTGATTATTGCGGATTTGGAGCGCAAAGATCCGGAAGCTCTGCTCCGTGACCTAAAAGCCGACCTCCACGACTTCGGCGGTTTCATGGGGTTTTAAGCACTTATCCTAAAAAAGAATAAAAAATCTCCAAAAAACTATGAAAATAGCTTGATTCTGATAATATCAGTGGTATCATCATAGTGAAAGGAGGTTGCTATGTATTCCGATCATCAGGAAAGTTTCGGTAATTATACCGCGATTCTGCGGGAAGAACTGGTTCCGGCGATGGGATGTACAGAACCGATTGCCATTGCGTATGCGGCGGCCAAGGCAAAGGAGCTCCTTGGTGAGGAGCCCCGCCACATTACCGTGGACTGCTCCGGAAACATCATCAAGAATGTGAAGGGCGTCACAGTGCCGAACTCCGGCGGCCAAAAGGGCATTGCGGTCGCGGCTGTCCTCGGCATCACGGGGGGCGATGCTTCCAAGGAACTGGAGGTGATTGCCGGCGCGGATGATGCGGCCAGGGCGCGCTGCAAAGAGCTGGTCGATGCGGGTTTCTGCGAGGTAAATCACGCGGAGGATGTTCCTAACCTTTATATTTCGGCGAAGATACGCGGAGAGGCGCATTCCGCCGAGGTCGTGATTGAACACCACCACACCAACATTGTCCGCATGACAAGGGACGGGGTTTTGGTGTTCAGCAAGGAGGCGGAGGAAGCGGCCGCAGAGGCGCAGGCGGCGGCAAACACAGCGGACCGAAGCGCCATGACGCTTCGCGGCATTCTGGACTACGCAAACGGGGTGGAGATTTCGGAGGTCAGCGAAGTCTTGGCACGCCAAATCCGCTACAACAGCGCCATTTCGCAGGAGGGACTCGACCATGTCTGGGGAGCCCAGATCGGCAAGACCATGCTGGAAATCTGGGGCAACAATGTGAAAACCCGCGCAATCGCAAAGGCTGCCGCAGGCTCGGATGCCCGCATGAGCGGCTGTGCGCTGCCCGTCGTGATTAACTCCGGTTCCGGCAACCAGGGCATCACCGTGAGCATGCCCGTGCTGGTCTACGCGCGGGAGATGGAGCTCTCGGAAGAAAGCCTCTACCGCGCGCTGATTGTGAGTAACCTGGTCTCCGTTTACATCAAGCACTTCATCGGTCCGCTCTCGGCTTTCTGCGGCGCGGTGAGCGCGGCCTGCGGTGCGGGTGCGGCCATCACCTACATGTCGGGCGGTGATTACAGACACATTGCCGACACCATCACCAACACCTTGGGCAATGTGGGCGGTATTGTCTGCGACGGCGCAAAGCCGAGCTGCGCGGCCAAGATTGCTTCCTCGGTTCACGCTGCCATCCTCGCACACCAGATGAGTATGCGCGACAAGCACTTCAATGCGGGCGAGGGGCTGGTAGAGGCGGATGTCGAAGAGACCATACGCAATGTGGGCTACATCGGCAAGGTCGGTATGAAGCCCACCGATCATGAAATTCTGAATGTCATGATCGACAAAGTAGATGTCAATGCTTGTCTTTGACAAAATTCAAACATAGAGGGGGTTTTTATGGAAAAGAAAGGTTTTACCCACAGTCTGCCATTTCGTCTTGTTTTGGCGCTGGTGATCGGTCTGGTTGCCGGACTGGTCATGAACTCAATGGAGGAGTCCTCGCTTGTCACGGGCATCCTAAACGTCATTGTCACGGTGAAATACATTTCCGGACAGTTCATTAGCTTCTGTGTTCCGCTCATCGTCATCGGCTTTATTGCACCCTCCATCACGCGTATGGGCAACAACGCTTCCAGAATGCTGGGATTCGCCCTGCTGATTGCCTATGTCTCTTCGATCGGCGCAGCTTTCTCTTCGACGATTGCCGGCTTCGCAATCCTGCCGCATCTCTCGATCGATCCGAACGTTGACGGACTGAAGGAGCTTCCGAACGTTATCTTCCAGCTCCAGATTCCGCCGATTATGAGCGTCATGACCGCACTCTTCTTCTCGGTCACGGTTGGTCTTGCAGCTGTTTGGAATCACGCTACCCTCACCACCAACATCCTTGAGGAGTTCCAGAAGATTGTTCTCTCGATTGTCACAAAGTTCCTGATTCCGGTGCTCCCGCTGCTCATCGGAACCACCTTCTGCACCCTGGCGTATGAGGGCAGCATCACGAAACAACTCCCGATCTTCCTGATTATCATCGTGATTGTCATGGTAGGCCACTATCTCTGGCTCACCCTGCTCTACGGAATCGCAAGCGTCTATTCCGGCAGAAACGGCATGAATGTCATCAAGAACTACGGCCCCGCTTACATGACCGCAGTCGGCACCATGTCCTCCGCAGCAACGCTCTCCGTTGCCCTGCAGTGCGCAAGAAAGTCCGAGCCGACACTCCGCGATGACCTCGTGAACTTCGGTATTCCGCTCTTTGCAAACATTCATCTCTGCGGCTCTGTTATGACCGAGACCTTCTTTGTCATGGCAGTTTCCAAGATGCTCTACGGCGAGTTCCCGTCCGTCGGCAAGATGATACTCTTCTGTCTGCTGCTCGGCGTGTTCGCAATCGGCGCACCCGGCGTGCCCGGCGGTACCGTCATGGCTTCTCTCGGACTGATTACCGGTGTGCTCGGCTTTGACGAGAGCGGCACAGCGCTCATGCTCACCATCTTTGCACTGCAGGATTCCTTCGGAACCGCATGCAATGTCACCGGCGACGGCGCTCTGACCCTGATTCTCACGGGCTACGCGGAAAAGCACGGCATCAAGGAAGCCAAGCTCGGCGATGT
>ERZ773196.1892-NODE-1892-length-11276-cov-4.087693_pt1 | contig 11276 bp, 9 predicted proteins | sample MGYA00581009_ERZ773196 | MGnify/ENA primary metagenome ERZ773196 (study PRJEB29015, sample SAMEA2738162) | human oral metagenome | biome: human oral; feature: human-associated habitat; material: saliva | place: China | collected 2243 ...
GATAGGGCGCGGCGCACAAGGCAGGCCGTGGCTTTTCCGTGATTTAAAACATTACGCCGAACACGGCGTTTTGCCGCCGGCCTTGAGCTTGGCAGAATGCAACGCCACCATTTTGAACCACATTCGCGCCATGCATGAATTTTATGGCGAAGTGGCCGGCGTACGCATCGCCCGCAAACACATCGGCTGGTACATCGATGAAATGCCCGACGGCGAGCAAACACGCCGAGAAATCAACCGCTTGGACAGTGCCTCAGCACAATACGATACCCTTGCCACCTATCTTGAGATACTTTCAGAAAAAACCGACCGTTGGGTATGCCACTATCGGGAAGGCTAAAGGGTTTCAGACGGCCTTTTTCTTTTTGGGAAGTAAATATGAAATTGACCTCACGGTTCAAACGCTTCGGCATAGCCGCGCTGTTGCTGACAGGATTTGGTATTTATGCTTATGACTACAATCTGATAGCCTGTAAATTAATGGATCGCTATTGGAATGAAGACAAGGGCAGGTGCATGAATCCTGATTGTCGTCAACATGATGCTTGTATGCTGAGTGCAGGGAAGGATAAAGCAACATGCGAAACCATCCGCCCCGGTGACAGTTTGGACAAGGCTTGGTATGTACTGGGCAAGCCTTGGTATGAGGAGAACGGGCGTTTCTTTTGGGGTAATAAATATGGAGATAATGTAGCAGAAATCGAACCTGACGGAGAAAAGGTTGGCAAGATTACTTGCTTTGAGGAGTAGGTTGTGTGAGGAGATGGTTTCAGGAAACCCTATGTTTCAGTTGATTAAACGTATATTTTCTAAAAAGCATCAAGCTGATTCCATGTTTCCGCGCAATCGTTTCGAACATGTGGATTGGGAACAGGAGTTGGCCCATGCTACTCGTCGTCTGGTCAATGATGATGGACATTATGACGAACAAGGCAAGACTGTTGAGTTGGCATTAAGTGAGAGTGCACATAATATCCTGCTGTATTTTGCTTCAGGAAATGAAGCTCAATACATGGAAATCCTGCAGAATTTGAACGCATGGGATAATCAGGTTCAAGCATCTTTGGAAAAAGAGGCTCAATCGCCTATTCCTAGAGATTATCAAGAAATAGGATATAACCGCCAATCTTGGAAAAAGGTGCGGCAATTTCATGTTTGGATAGTCAATTGTGAAGAAAAACCGTATTCCATCCATTACGTTGCCGATCATGTCAATAATGAATTTGTTATTTGTCTGGCTCAAGAAAATGGCGTATGGCAGGCGTTTTGGGACAGTAAATTACAGAAATCTATTTCAAAATAAGATATCGATAGTCAATCAAAAATAAATATAAATCGGATAGGGCGAATTCAAGCAAATCAATCAAATCAAATAAACGTCGTCTGAATGTTCAGACGGCCTCATCATTTAAAAACAAATCTAAAGAAAGACAATCACGATGAATCAAACGACGACTGACATTGCGCAATGTATTGAACAAAACTTACGACAATACTTCAAAGACTTGGATGGTACGGAACCTTGCGGCGTGTACGATATGGTGTTGCACCAAGTCGAAAAACCGATGCTGATTTGCGTGATGGAACAATGCGGCGGCAACCAATCTAAAGCGGCGGCCATTTTGGGTTTGAACCGCAATACCCTGCGTAAAAAATTACAACAGCACGGTATGCTGTAATACGGCAGGGCAATCCGTCCTGACGGTCGAAGGAGAAATAACAATGCAAAATCCGAATAAATTAAATATCCATTTCATCTTGCACGAGGCATTTGAAGTGCCGGGCGCATATTTGAAATGGGCGCAATGGCGCGGACATAACATCAGTGCAACCAAAGTGTACGAATGTGAAGCCCTGCCTGACAATGTGGACGATATAGATTTTTTGATTGTGATGGGCGGGCCGCAATCGCCTGATGAAGACAGGCAGGCATTCCCGTATTACGACCCCGAATCCGAGCTGCGCCTGATGCGTCAGGCGATGGCGGCGGATAAATATATTGTCGGCGTGTGTTTGGGTGCGCAGCTTTTATCCGTTGCCTACGGCGCGCGCCACACGCGCAGCCCTGAGCGTGAAATCGGCATTTATCCGATTGAGCTGACGGCGGAAGGTTTGGCGGATGCCCATGTTTCCCTGTTGGGCAAAACCCTGAATACCGGTCATTGGCACGGCGATATGCCCGGTTTGACGGATGAGGCGGTTGTGTTGGCAACCAGCAAAGGCTGTCCGCGCCAGATTATCCGTTTTGCGCCCAAACATTATGCCTTCCAGGCCCATTTGGAGTTTGACCGTGAAGCCGTCGGGCTGCTGATTGCGGCGGACGGACGCGAAAATGTGGCCGAACAAAGCCAAGCCCAAACTTATGTCCAGCATCCGGATAAAATCGAAGCGGCGGATTTCAGTGAAATGAATGCCAAACTCTTCGACTTTTTGGATTCGCTGACGCAGACAAAATAAAAAAGGCTAACTCTCCAGGCCGTCTGAATAATAAATATAGAGAAGAAACGATTAACCCTTTTAAAAGGTCGGACCATGTTCTATCAAATACTTGCCCTGCTGATTTGGGGCAGCTCTTTTATCGCTGCCAAGTATTCTTACGAGATGATCGACCCTGCGCTGATGGTTGAGGCACGGTTGTTGATTGCCGCATTGATGGTGCTGCCGTCGTGCCGTCGCCATTTGGGCAGGATTCCGCGGAGCGAGTGGAAGCCGTTGTTGTGGATTTCCTTTGTCAACTACGTTGTCGTTTTGATGCTCCAGTTTATCGGTTTGAAATACACGTCTGCCGCCAGCGCGGTTACCATGGTCGGGCTGGAACCCTTGCTGGTGGTTTTTGTTGGTCATTTCTTCTTCAACGACAAAGCGAAAATTTACCACTGGATTTGCGGTGCGGCGGCGTTTGCCGGCGTGGGCATGATGGTAATGGGCGGTGCGGAAGAAGGCGGTACGATTGACTGGTTCGGCTGTCTGTTGATTTTGCTTGCGGGATTGGGTTTTGCAGGCGTGATACGACCGAGCCAGCAGATGATTGCCCGCATCGGTGCGCCCGCATTTACAGCGGCTTCCATGGCGGTGGCGGCGGTGTTGTGTCTGCCGTTTTCGCTGGTGTTGGCAGACAGTTATCAAATCAACTGGTCATGGGGCGGTACGCTGTCGATTTTGTATATGGGGATCGGTTGCAGTTGGCTTGCCTATCTGTTGTGGAACAAAGGCATGAACAAAGTCCCTGCCAACGTCTCCGGCCTGCTGATTTCGCTTGAACCTGTCATCGGCGTTATTATGGCGGTGCTAATTTTGGGCGAACATTTAAGTGCTATGTCTGCGATGGGCATTACCGTCGTTATTGCGTCCACTTTTGTCGCCGGTATGTTGGCGCGTGTCAGCAACAAACACAAAAAGGCCGTCTGAAACGGTTTCAGACGGTCTGAAGTAAGCAGTATCTTTTTTCAATAAACATTTTGGGAAAATTTCTATGAAACGCATTATCTCCCTGCTTTTGCTTGCCTGCCCCGTTTTGGCGTCGGCTGCACCCGATAACGACAAAGCCGCCGTACAGGCCGTCATTGCCAAGTATTACAACCGACCGCTTGCCGCGCACAAATGCCAGCTCGCCAAGCCGCCTAAAGACAATGAGACAGCATCTGACAATATTATGTATTGCATGAAACCCGTTGCTGATCATACCGTAACGCGCAACGGTAAAGCCACGCGCTATGTGTTGTACACGGGTTTTGCCTACGATATGAAGCTTAAAGTCAAACAGGATGCGCATGCTTCTTCGGGTTTGGCGGAATTGTTTGTTTTGGAAAAAACAGACGGCAAGTGGGCAATCAAACAACATGGAAGCGATGAAATTGGCGCATGGGGGGATGTACCGGAGAATAAGGATTGGCGGTTTGTCCAGATGGGTGAGCAAAACTGGGGATACACTGTCGAATCAGGTTATACAGGTCAGGGTGAAACGACAACCGGAGAAAATTTCCTGTTTACCGATAACAGCAACCGTGTCCGCCGCAGCTTCATTATCAACGGTAGAGATAATGGCGCATATTATGGCAATTGTGATGAATACAAAGGGCGGGAAAAACGTAATTGTGAAGACCGCTATGCCAGCATCGATGCGAAAATTGCTTTTGACAAAAGCCGTCCTGCCGTATCCGGCGTGTGGGCGTTGGCTGCAAAACTCAGCGGCGTATCAGGAAAGAAAAATTATAAAAATCAAAAATATATTTTCCCTTATAACGGCAAAACCCACGTTGCCCCCAAAAACTATCCCTTAGGCGGACGATAGTTTCCTTGAAAAACGCTTTGATCAAACCACTACTACCTCAAGTCAAATCCCGTGAAAGAAACGCATAAACTTTGGGCCGCCCTCATCATTACCGGCATTATCGGCGGCATGGTCGGCATTGTATTAACCGAAATCATGCATACAATTCAACATCTTGCCTACGGTTACGGTTCAGACGGCCTATACGTTTCATTCCGAGAGGGCGTATCGCAGGCAAGTCCTGCGCGGCGTATCGGCGTGATGGCCTTTTGCGGCGCGGTGGTCGGCTTGGGGTGGTGGTTGCTCAAACGCTATGGCAGGCCGCAACCGAGTATTAAAGCCGTGGTTAAAAATCCGCTTGCCGGTTTTCCATTTTTTGAAACCGTCAGCCATGCCCTGTTGCAAATCATTACCGTAGGGCTTGGCTCGCCGCTCGGCCGCGAAGTTGCGCCGCGCGAAATGACCGCCGCTTTCGCCTCGGTCGGTGTCAATCGTTTCGGGTTGAGCGAAGACGACGCAAGGCTGGTCATTGCTTGCGCCTCGGGTGCAGGTTTGGCGGCTGTGTATAACGTGCCGCTCGCCTCCACACTTTTCATCCTCGAAGCCATGCTGGGCGTATGGACGCAGCAAGCCGTCGCCGCCGCATTGCTGACTTCAGTCATCGCCACCGCCGTCGCGCGCATCGGCTTGGGCGACGTGCAGCAATATCATCCGACCAACCTTTCCATCAACACCTCATTACTTTGGTTTTTCGCCATCATCGGCCCGATACTGGGTGCAACCGCCGTCTTTTTCCAGCGTACAGCCCAAAAGTTCCCCTTCATCAAGCGCGACAACATCAAAATCATTCCCTTGGCCGTCTGTATGTTTGCACTCATTGGCGTGATTTCCGTTTGGTTTCCCGAAATTTTGGGCAATGGCAAAGCAGGCAACCAACTGACCTTTGGCGGATTGACCGACTGGCAACACAGCCTTGAGCTGACCGCCGTCAAATGGCTGGTCGTCTTGATGGCGCTGGCGGCAGGCGCATACGGCGGCCTGATTACCCCGTCCATGATGCTCGGCAGTACTATCGCCTTTGCAGCTGCCGCCGCGTGGAATGTTTTCTTTCCCACCATGTCCTCCGAAAGCGCGGCCGTTGTCGGCGCCGCCGTTTTCCTCGGCGTTTCCCTCAAAATGCCCCTGACAGCCATAGCCTTTATTTTGGAGCTAACTTACGCCCCCGTTGCCTTACTCATGCCATTATGTACAGGCATGGCAGGCGCAGTATGGGTAGCAAAGAAAATGGGATTTAAATAGGCAAAAGCAAAAGGCCGTCTGAAACCGAGTTTCAGACGGCCTTTTACAATAAAATTGTCAACAATATCTATAAAAACCTACTGCCAAAAAGGCGAAAATAGCGGATAATACCGCCCTGAAAATTCATCCCATACTGATTAAACCTTCAACAAAGGAAATCCAAATGTCTTCCATCAAACGCGCCCTGATCAGCCTGTCCGACAAGACAGGCGCAGTCGAATTTGCCCAAACCCTGACCAAGCTCGGTGTAGAAATCCTCTCTACCGGCGGTACAGCAAAGCTCTTGGCTGATGCAGGCGTTCCCGTTATCGAAGTTGCCGACTATACCGGTTTTCCCGAAATGCTCGACGGCCGCGTGAAAACCCTGCATCCGAAAATCCACGGCGGCATCCTCGGCCGTCGCGATTTGGACGAACACGTCGCCAAGATGGAAGAACACGACATCGGCAATATCGACCTCGTGTGCGTCAACCTCTACCCCTTCGCCGCCACCATCGCCAAACCAAACTGCACACTGGAAGACGCGATTGAAAACATCGACATCGGCGGGCCGACCATGGTTCGCTCTGCCGCGAAAAACTGGAAACACGTCGCCATCGTTACCGATACCGCCGATTTCCCTGCCATCGCCGCCGAACTCGAAGCCAACAACGGCGCATTGAGCGACAAAACCCGTTTCAACCTCTCACGCAAAGCATTCAGCCATACCGCCCAATACGACGGCATGATTTCCAACTACCTGACCTCGCTTTCAGACGACGTCTTAAGCGGCCAGCCCCAAATCGGCGAATTCCCAAGCCAGTTCAACCAAAGCTGGATTAAAGTGCAAGACATGCGCTACGGCGAAAATCCGCACCAACGCGCCGCGTTCTACCGCGATATTTACCCAGCCGCAGGCAGCCTTTCCGCCTACAAACAGCTGCAAGGCAAAGAATTGTCTTACAACAACATCGCCGATGCCGATGCCGCTTGGGAAGCCGTCAAATCCTTTGACGCGCCGGCCTGCGTGATCGTGAAACACGCCAATCCGTGCGGCGTGGCCATCGCCTCCAATACCTTGGATGCCTACAAACTCGCCTACGCGACCGATACCACCAGCGCATTCGGCGGCATCATCGCCTTCAACCGCGAAGTGGACGGCGAAACCGTCAAACAAATTACCGACAACCAATTTATGGAAGTCCTCATGGCGCCGAAGTTCACCGCCGAAGCCCTCGAAATCGCCGCCGCCAAGAAAAACGTGCGCGTATTGGAAGTACCGCTTGAAGCAGGTGCCAACCGCTTTGAACTCAAACGCGTCGGCGGCGGACTGTTGGTACAAACCCCCGACATTCACCGCCTCAACCGTGCCGATTTGAAAGTCGTCTCCAAACGCCAACCGACCGAACAAGAGTGGAACGACCTGATGTTCGTATGGAACGTCGCAAAATACGTCAAATCCAACGCCATCGTGTTCGGTAAAGGCGGTCAAACCTACGGCATTGGCGCAGGCCAAATGAGCCGCGTGGACAGCACCCGTATCGCCGCCCGCAAAGCGCAAGATGCCAATCTCGACCTCAACGGCGCATGTGCCGCTTCCGATGCCTTCTTCCCATTCCGCGACGGCGTAGATGTCATTGCCGAGCAGGGCATCAAAGCCATCATCCATCCGGCAGGCTCCATGCGCGACCAAGAAGTCTTTGACGCAGCGGACGAACACGGTATCGCCATGGTCGTAACCGGCATCCGCCATTTCCGCCACTGATAAGCTGATATAAAATAAAGGCCGTCTGAAAACCGATTTCAGACGGCCTAAGTTTTAATATATGGGATAAGTCATGTCTTTTAGCCAAGCCGAGTTAGCGGATTTTGCTACCAATCTTTTTGTTAACTATGACGAAGGTTTTGAAGGAGATACGCCGCTTACGGATGAGCTTATTGCACGCGTGGAAGAGGAGCTGGGCTATTCTCTGCCCATTGACTATATAGCTTTGATGCGTCTGAAAAATGGCGGTAGTTTGAAACGTTGTTTTTTTCGTTATACCGATACGGATAGATATGAATGCGAACTAATAGTTCGTGGTATATATGGTATTGGTTTTGCGAATAATAATGCCCTGTGCGGTCAAATGGGTAGCCGTTTTTTGGAGGATTCCAAAAATCACGCATTGCCGCATATTGGTGTTTACTTTGCCGAAGAAGATAGCGGGCACGGATTTTTTGCGCTGGATTACCGCAACATAAATGCCGATGGTGAGCCATCGGTTATCAATATTTATTTGGATAATTTTCATGAAGAATATATTGCCGACAGCTTTGCTGATTTTGTCCGTCGTTTGACTGCAGACGAGTAAGTAGAGCGGATAAGTAGTTAGTATTTCAAATATTCCTGTTACTGCTAAGCTGATATAAAATAAAGGCCGTCTGAAAACAAAGTTTCAATATCATGAAACCCGTTTTCAGACGGCCTTCTTCAATCATCAAACAATTTAGCGGCCTAACTGTAAATCAGGACAAAGCAACCAAGCCCCAGCCAGCCCGATTCATGCAGCAACACAATGCCGCCCAAGTCTCAAACCAACCCACTCAGAGCAAGAAACATGAAACACATCCTCCTCATCCTTACCCTCGCCACACTCACCGCCTGCGCTTCCAGTCATACCGGCGGCTACGGCTATGCCGGCAACAACGGCGCCTCCGCAGGCGTGACCCAAACATTCCGTTGGTAAGGCCGTCTGAAAAACAACACGGTTTTCTACGATAGAGAAACAACTAAATCCCAAACGTAAAGGCAAGTTTTACACTTGCCTTTTTAACGCTGTCCATCGGCTTAATAGCGCATAAATTCGTATCATTTGTTCACTATTTATATGTTAGGAAACGTAAAAGGCCGTCTGAAAACAGGCGATACAAACCCATTACACGTTTCAAGCCGATCTTCAATACAAATTTCATTAATTCTCTAAATAAAAGCCCACATTTAAATCTATCGCTAAAGAAACTATTTAAATCATATATTATTTATTAATCATTATTGTTTGAGAATAAAAAAGTAAAATCAAATAGCTAGAAAAACCGTTTAAAAAAGCAACAAGTAAATTTAACGGACATGACCGTTGAGGCCGAAAAAGTAACACTTTATCGGAAGAGTTGATTTGCGAAACCAAACGCATATAAAATTTGGACAAGGATTCCGAATGCATTGAAAGAAGCTGACAAAAAGTGACTTGTTAAGAAACAAGCTGACAAAAAACGGCACATCGTTTCCCAAACTTCACAAGCTTTCCAAAATGTATCAGCATAAAATCCCATAAAACAGGCTTTTAGCTGCTATTCGGCCGAGTGGAGACTTTTGGCACGGGAATTGCATACACGAGATTACGGCATGAAACCGCATAAAGGGGAAACTCTGAAATGCGGCAAATGTGTGGACAGGCGGTTTACAGCCGAGCAACACGTCCCAAAAGAAATCAAACCCCTTACAGGAAAATCGATATGAATAAAGTCTTTAAAGTCATTTGGAACCACGCGACCCAGACATGGACCGCGGTTTCCGAAATCAGCCATGCACACGGCAAAAAATCCGCTTCTGACAAGCGTAAAGCCGTAGCTGCTGCAGTTGCGGCGGCAGGTGCCTTGATGGCTTCTAGTGCTGCTCAAGCAGGTGTGGATTTGGGTGGTAGTGCAGTAAACATTACTCCAAATGGTACTTACAACGGTTCTAACAGAAACGTTGGTGTGAACTCTGTTGTAGTGGGTTATCAAAATACTGCCAGCAGCCAAGATGGCACTATCGCTTACGGTGCGAACAATACTGCGACTGCAAACGCAGCATTGGCTGTGGGTAATAACAATATCGCAACCGGCGGTGCATCGACTGCAATGGGTGTAAGCTCTGTTGCAAGTGGTGAAGCTTCTGTTGCAATCGGTAACGTAGCCCAAGCAACTCAAATTCGTACAACAGCTGTAGGTAACCGCGCAACTGCAACTTTGGACTCTGCAAGTGCATTCGGTAACCGTGCAAATGCGACGGGTCAATTTGCTACTGCAGTTGGTGATAATGCCAATGCTGCTGCAGCTGCTGTTGCTGTTGGTACTCACGCAAATGCTTCACATCAAGATTCTATCGCGATTGGTAATAATGCTTCGGGTGCTTGGACCAATGCTATTGCTGTCGGTAAAGATAGCGTAGCAAAACAAGATCACGCGATTGCAGCAGGTACTAGCGCAAATGCGTCAGGTATTCAAGCTGTCGGCGTTGGTTCATACTCAAAAGCACAAGGTAATCTGACAGTTGCGGTTGGTCCATATGCGCAAGCCAATAAAGAAGCTGCAGTTGCTGTAGGTTCTAACGCTACTGCTGCTGAGTCTAACTCTATTGCTGTGGGTCAAACTGCTACTGCGGCTAACAATAACTCTATTGCTGTCGGTACTAAAACAGTTTCTAGAGGCGATAACGCAATTGGTATCGGTGCTTATACTGAATCAACTGCTCACCGTAGCACTGCTATCGGCGTATTGTCTCAAGCAAATGGCGAAGGCTCATTTGCCGGTGGTGCATCTGCTCAAGCTGTAGGTGCTAACTCTGTCGCTATTGGCGGTGCGATGGATGGTACTCTGGGTAGTAAAGCAGGTTCTGCTGCTAAAGCAACCGGTAACAACTCTATCGCTTTGGGTACTCAATCTAAAGCTGCTGGCGACAACTCTATCGCTCAAGGTAACGGCGCAACTGCTAAGCAAGCTGCTGACGTTGCTGTAGGTTACAACTCTCAAGCCAATGGTACTTCTACTGGTGCTAATGCTGAAGGCACAGTAAACAATGCCGGTTCTGCAATGGCGATTGGTACCGACTCTCAAGCAACCGGTATCGTAGCAACTGCCATCGGTCAACGTTCTCAAGCCCTGGCAAACGGCGCGGTAGCATTGGGTGGCGACGCTCAAGCCAAACAAGGTTCTGACGTAGCAATCGGTCGCGGTTCCGTAGCGAACGGTACTTCTGCTTCTGCATTCGGTCCTGCTGCTCAAGCAACTGGTAAATACGCAGTGGCTTTGGGCGTACAAAGCCAAGCCACTTCAGAACAAGCCATCGCATTGGGACGCCTCTCTCAAGCTAACGGCAAGTTTGCAACTGCTCTGGGTAACGGTGCTCAAGCAACAGCCCAAAACACTCTGGCTTTGGGTACATCAGCTCAATCTACTATCGAAAACAGCGTAGCTCTGGGCAACGGTTCTACAACCAGCGCATTCGCACCTACTAACAGCGCTACTGTTGGCAAATACACTTACGGTGGTTTTGCAGGTGCAACCAGCGGTTTGAACAACGGTGCAGTATTGTCTGTAGGTTCTGCAGGTAACGAACGTCAAATTCAAAACGTTGCCGCAGGTCGTATCAATGCAACTTCTACCGATGCAATCAACGGCTCTCAATTGTTTGCTGTAGCAAACCGTATCGAAAACCTGAATCCGTTTGTATTCTCAGGCCACAATGGCAGCGGCAGCTCACCAGATGTAGGTACATACAAATACGATCCTAAATCAAATGCCAATAACACCCTGAAACTGATCGCCGGTAACGGTTTGACAATGACCTCAAACGGCTCTAACGAATACACCCTGAGCGTAATTGGTGGTGGTTCTACTGGTGCTACCGGCGCACCTGGTGCTAAAGGCGAAAAAGGCGATACCGGTCCTGCTGGTCCTAAAGGCGATACCGGTCCTGCTGGTCCTA
>ERZ773196.1894-NODE-1894-length-11261-cov-5.279225_pt1 | contig 11261 bp, 5 predicted proteins | sample MGYA00581009_ERZ773196 | MGnify/ENA primary metagenome ERZ773196 (study PRJEB29015, sample SAMEA2738162) | human oral metagenome | biome: human oral; feature: human-associated habitat; material: saliva | place: China | collected 2243 ...
ACTCCGTATTCATGGTTCCCTTCAAAATGTCCGTCATAATAAAGGCGGTATCTTCACGGAAAACCTGAGTATTCTGGATGGTCTTCTCGTCCGCAACTACGCCATCCTTATCGGATTCAATCTTGATAATGCAGGTTTTATTAGTGTATACGCCTCCATTGGCCAGAGTGGAATAGCCCTTCGCCATATCCACCACACGAAGACCGTTGGTGAAACCTCCGATGGAAACTGCCAAGGCATCGTTATCCTTCACACTGATTCCGGAAAAATGCATTTTCTCCAAATAATCCAAACCGTTCTGAATACCGATACCGTCTAAAATCTGCCAAGCCACCGTATTTAAGGAACGGTTGGCAGCCTCTCTCATGGTCACCGCCCCATAGTAGTGGTCACCGGAATTGGAAGGTCCGTCTTCAAATTTATGGTCGTCAATAACGGAAGCCGCATTGTACTCACCCAAATCCAAAGCCGGTGCATAATCCAGCAAAGGCTTGATAGCGGAACCGGGCTGACGATAACTTAAGTAAGCACGGTTATATTTGTCCTCAGTGCCTCTTCCTCCAACGGTAGCCACCACATAGCCTGTTTTATTGTCAATGATTACGCCGGCGCCCTGCATGGAAAGCTTTCCGTTTTCCTGCACCTCCTGGAACTTGGACAGCCCCTTGTCCAGTGTTTCCTGTAATATGTTTTGGATTTTAGGATCCAGGGAAGTATAGATTTTGTATCCTCCCGCCCGAAGCTCCCGATTGTAAAAATTGTATTGTTCCTCGTACTGATCCTGATAAGCTTCCTTATCCGCCTGGGTTTCAAAATGATAGGTAAAGGGGAATTTATTAACCTCCATCATACGGATGGTAGCCGCATAGAGGGCATAGGAGTTCATATAGTCCTCATCCGTACCCTTCTGCACATTTTGGGAAATCTGTAAAGGCTTGGCAATGGCTTCTTCATATTCAGCCTCTGTAATATAGCCCACTGTCTCCATAGACTTTAAAACCTGATTTCGCTTCTTTAAAGCCAAATCCGGGTGGCGCACCGGTTCATAGCGGGAAGGCGCGTTGGAAATTCCCGCCAACATAGCCGCTTCTTCCACCGTCAAATCCTTTGCAGGCTTTTCAAAGTAATACTGGCTGGCCGCTTCCACACCGTAACAGTTATTTCCGTAGAAGTTGGTATTACAGTAAATCTCCATAATGTCGGCCTTGCTGTACATCTTCTCCAGCTCTTGCGCCAACATGATTTCTACAATCTTTCTGGTAAAGGTTTTCTCCTGGCTCAGATAGGTATTCTTCACCACCTGTTGGGTAATGGTAGAACCGCCCTGGGTGATTCTTCCCCGATTTTTAACCAGCTGAAAAACCGCACGAAGGGTGGCCTTATAGTCTACCCCGTGGTGGGTTTTAAAATTTCTATCCTCCTGGGCGATGTAGGCATTTTGCAGATTCGGGGAAATGTCTTCGATTTTATCGTACACAAAATGCCCGGCATTGATGGTACCAAGCTGTTGTCCGTCAGTATCAAACACCACCGTATCCGCTCTCTTGGTTAAATCCTTTAAATTGCTGCCTGCCAGCTTGTCATAGGCAATCCCCCGAAGACGATTCACCTCCGGACGGATAAAAATCACATAGCCCAATACAGAAAGCACAAACAGAAACAAAACACTGCCCAGAAACAGCCTCCGGATAAAGCGAAAGGCAGAGGATTTCTTCTTTCCTCTCTTATGTCCTCTTTCTCCTTCTCTTATCTCTCTTCCCATTCTTGAACCTCATATTCCAACAATATGTCCGTTAACTTAGCAAAAATGTCTTTCTTATCCCTTCTATTTCTCTCCGAAATTTTAACAAAAATTCTGTGGAGAATCAGAAAAAATATTGAAAGAACTTCTTAGGATAAGACAAATTTCTCTTAAAATCCTTACTTCTTAGGATAAGACAAATTTCTCCTAAACTCGTTACTTCTCTATACAAATCCGCCTAAGGAAAATAGCGGATTGCTTCACTTTCGGAGAATCAAAGAAACGGCACAAAGCTCTTTTGAACCCTGTGCCGAAGCCTTATTTCGCATAATCTACTGCTCTTGACTCTCTGATAATGTTTACCTTAATCACGCCGGGATACTGCATCTGCTCCTGAATCTGCTGAGAAATGTTTCTGGCCATAATGGTCATATCGTCATCACTCACTTCTTCCGGAACTACCATAATGCGAACCTCTCGTCCCGCCTGTACCGCAAAGGATTTCTCTACTCCGTGATAGGAGTTGGCAATCTCTTCCAATTCCTTCAAACGGTTGGTATAGGTCTCCAAAGCCTTTCTTCTGGCTCCCGGTCTTGCTGCGGAAATGGCGTCCGCTGCGGCCACGATGAAGGAAGTCAAGGATGTGGGCTCCGTTCCGCCGTGGTGAGATGCCACAGCATTGATAACGGGTTCAGGCTCATGGTATTTCTGACAAAGCTCAATACCAAGATCCACATGGGTTCCTTCTACTTCATGGTCAATGGCCTTTCCGATATCATGGAGAAGACCTGCACGCTTAGCCATACGAACATCCAAGCCCAGCTCCTGCGCCAAAAGGCCGGAAATCTGCGCAACCTCTATAGAATGTTGTAAAGCGTTCTGTCCAAAGGATGTACGGAACTTCATTCTTCCTAAAAGGAAAACCAGCTCCGGATGTACACCGTGAACGCCCAGCTCCAGGAGAGTAGACTCTCCCTCTTCCTTAATGCTGTCGTGCACTTCCTTACGGCTCTTCTCCACCACCTCTTCAATGCGGGCAGGGTGAATTCTGCCGTCTACAATAAGCTTTTCCAGTGCAATTCTGGCTACTTCTCTACGAATCGGATCGAAACCGGACAGCACCACCGCCTCCGGTGTATCGTCGATAATCAACTCCACTCCGGTCAGCTGCTCTAAAGTGCGGATATTTCTACCCTCACGTCCGATAATTCTTCCCTTCATCTCATCATTGGGAAGCTGTACAACGGAAACGGTAGACTCGGTTACCTGGTCTGCCGCACAACGCTGAATAGCCTCTACGATATATTCTCTGGCGGTTTTCTCCGCCTCTTCCTTGGCTCTGGCCTCATATTCCCGAATATACAAAGCGGTATCGTGCTTAATGCTTTCCTCTACGGAATGCAACAATTCCTGTCTGGCCTGATCCTTGGTTAAGCCGGAAACTCTTTCCAGCTCAATCAGCTTCTGACTATGAAGCTGTTCGATTTCCCCTTCCCTGGTCTGTAATCCTTCCTCTTTTCTCTGGAGATCCGATTCCTTCTTCTCTAAGCTTGCCGCCTTCTTCTCGGAGCTTTCTTCCCTTTTCAAAATTCTCTTCTCAAGGTCGGAAATTTCTCTTCTACGGTCCTTAATCTCCTTATCCAGCTCATTCTTAGCCTTCAGTGCTTCTTCTTTTGCTTCTAGTAATGCTTCTCTCTTCTTGTTCTCCGCAGTGCGAATGGCATCATCAATAATCTCCCTGGACTTCTCCTCAGCAGTTCCCACCTTCCGAGCATAATTGGTTCTTTCTTTATTCTGTCCAAGGATGAACATGATTGCCCCCACCACTGCCGCCACAATTACAATGATGGCGATTCCCAATGGGTTCAATGTCTGTACCTCCTTCACTATTCTTTTGTTAATGTACAAATATGTGAAGCAAAGCAGGGTTGGCCACGCCAAAAATCCCTTGCAAAAATCTCTCTGTTACCATATTCAACCTTTTAACAAGCTTATTTTAAGGGATATAAATACTTGTGTCAATGAGAACTATTTCCCGGTCCGGCTTCAAAAGGTCTCCAGCACCGGCTTCAAAATATCTCCGGCGCCGACTTCAAAACCATCTCCGTGCAAGCTCTATACCTATTGAAATACCGCCAACATTTTCTGAGAGAGACTTTCTCCGATTCCCATAATGTTATTCAGGAATAAAATTTCTTCAATGCCTTTTTCCTGAATCAGGGAAGAAGCATTTCCCTGATAATGCCGGTAATCCACCACATAAACGTCCCGATAATCCTGTGCCAAAAGGGGCACAAAGGCATTTCCGTAGGAATCCTTTAAGACCAAAATGCTCTTCTTCCGGGGAGCCCCTTCATTATGGATTTCCACATAGCCATGATCTCCCAGCATAAAACAGTTGTATTTATTGCCGGGAAGCATTTGGCTGGCATCATTAATCAACTTTCCTTCCTGAAGATTGCCCTTGCTGTCGGTATATTGCATGGTGTTCATGCTTCCCTGATAAGCCGTTACCTGGTCGGGATGCCCCTTCAAACTTTCCGGACGGTTCATAAAGAAGTAAAAGGTTCCGTAAAATTCCGGGAATTCCAGCTTTTGATAGTCAGACAAAGGCTTGGTGCTGTAGCCCATACTTTTGCAATATTCCTGATAGGCGTAATAGGCCCCAAGCTGAGTCCAGTGATGATCCGTTCGGAAATAGATGTATTCCTTTTTGTGTGCGGAAAGGGCGTCAAAAACATTGACCGTATTGACCCTTTTATCCATCAGACTATAGCTGTAGGCAATGGCCTGATCCATCCCGGAGGAGGCCAGCTTTTCCTGTACCTTCGGATCCAAAATCACGCCAAAGGAATTGGGCACAATCATGGCACTAAGCTTCACCTTGGGAAACATAGCCTGCACCGTATTTAATAAAGAAGCGTGGGCACGAACCGCCTTTTCACTGAAATAATACAGCTCATAGGCAGAATCTCCGTTCAGATAGAGACTTCCAATCTGTTCTCCGGCTACGTTTTCCGCCTTATCCGCCTTTTTAATCTGCAGATTTCCCTCCGCATCCGTTTCAAAATTACCGTTTTCTTCTTTTCCTTTTCCTTCTTCTGGCTGCTCTTTCCCTTCTTTCTTATCCCGGGCTTCCGCCTTTTCCCGGCCTTCCCCATCGGATTCCTTTTTCTCTGCTACTCCGTCCTGTTCGCCTTCCCCATCCTTCTTCAATGCGAAGGTCTCCGCCAAAGCACCTTCCCCTGTGGGAATTTCTTCTTTGACCTGCTCGGCGGCTCCGTAAATCTGCTCTCCCTGCAAGCCATAGAAAGCCTTAGTTTTCGAAGCCAAAAGCATCCACTCCTCTTTTCCCGGATAGCTGTCCTGATACCAGGATGTGATATCCCGGAAATAGCTTCCCGCAAAAAGTCCCTGCAAGGAAAATGCGGGAAACTGCTTCAGTTCTCTTTTTTCCGCATCGGAATATCTCGGTCTTAAGGGGAGAAGCACCCCCAGTACAAAAAGGCAGCACAATAGCCCCATCATAGCCAGTGAAAATACCTTGGCATAGGGAAAATCCTTCTTGGATTTTTCCGGACTCGTCTCTTCTGTACGCTTAGCTTTAGGCGTTTCCGCTTCTATAGATTTCTCTTCAATGCTTCCCTCTTCTACGGATTCCTCTTCTGTAAAACGCTGTTCTGAGGAGCACTCTTCTTTAGTTTTTTCTTCTACGATGTTCTCTTCCGTTAATTTTTCTTCCATAATCTTTTCTTCTGTAATTTGTTCTTCTGTAATTTGTTCTTCTCTTCCCTGATCGTCCATTCCCATCTACTCCCTGCGGGATCCTCGCCGTCTATGCATTTGCCATTCTTTCCTTCTCGTAAGATAAGAACAGCTCTCTTTTAAAATTGATTATACAAAAACGGCATATAGCTCTGTCCTGCCATAAGAGCGAAGGACAAGATCAAAAAGGCAATCGCCGCCAAAAGCTTTCCCCAGAAATACAACTGTTCCGCATGGTCTAAGAAGAAAATGTTTAGCTTTGTTCTTCTTTGGATTCTTCGAAGAATTTTCTCATGGCGAAGCAAGTCCTCCTGATTTTCCTGACTAAGCTCTGCTTCCATCTTTTCTTCCCTCAAGAGTTCTTCTGATTCTATTTTTGCTTCTGCTTTTACTTCTGATTCTACTTCCTCTTCCGCCTTAGCCTCTGCTTCTACCTCTTCTGCAAATGAAATAGCTTCTTCCTTTTGTACTTCCGTTTCCCCGGATATTTCCTCAGGGCAAGAATCGCCTTCCCCGTCCAAGCTAAGCTTTAGCATAGGATATTTTTCTTCGGGAAATAAATCCTTCCTATCGGAAGAAGCGCCAAAAAACAACTCCTCTGCTGTAGCTTCCGGAACTCCTTTCAAAGCAGCTTCCCCGGCATCTATCGCCGTTACTTCCGGGGTATCCACTACGGACTCCGGATAATCTTTCTCTGCTTCCGGAAAATCTGTCCCTGCTTCCGGAGAATCTTCCTCCGCATCCTCCATGCCGTAAAAGCCAAGACTTGCTCTTTTCTTCCTTGCCAAACGGGATTTCCCCCGGAACAGGAGCTTTTGCCATTCTTCCTCTAGGCTACTCAAAAGATTACCCGAAAAGAGAATAGCTACAAGAAGCAGAAAAATGTTGCTCTTTACAATCAGCAGGGTTTTTCCGTCCACTAAAGCCAGGCTCTTCGGCAGGGTATGAAGCCAAAGGATATTTTTCAGGCTTTGGAAATCGGAAAAGCGGAAAAGGATCCAGGAAAAATACAACACCACCAGGGTATAAACGTGTTGTAAACATCTCAGGACAAAGGAAAAATTTCCTTCTTCGGATTTTTTCATTCTTTTCCACAGCTTCTTACAGCAAAGTTCCAGCAGGATAAAAACAAAGAAATACAGTCCCCAAAGAATGAAATTTGCCGTGGAGCCGTGCCAGATTCCGGTTAATACCCAAATCAAAAGCAGGTTTCTCACCTGCAAAGGAAAGGGAACTCGATTTCCTCCCAGGGGAATATAAACATAGTCCCGGAAAAACATGGATAGTGAAATATGCCAGCGTCTCCAGAAGTCTCGAATGGAGCGGGCGCTATAAGGGGCCTGAAAGTTTTCCGGAAGGGTAAAACCGCAGATTTCCCCGATTCCTATAGCCATATCCGTATAGGCTGAAAAATCCAAAAAGATCTGCAGCATATAGGAAATACCGGAAAGGAATACTGCCAGAAAGGAAAATGACGGAGAAGAAGACTGTAGCATAGAAGCATTTTTCAGACTGTCCAAGCTAAGAACTTCTACAGAAAGAGAGCCCAGCGCATCCGCCAAAGCCAGCTTTTTCCACAGGCCGAAGGTGAATCGGAACAGGCCGTGGGAAAAGGCTTCATAGGAAAATGCACGATTTTTGATTTCTTCCCGCATTTCCGAATAACGAAGAATCGGTCCCTGAGAAAGCACCGGAAAGGCAAAGGCAAAAAGAGAAAAGGAAAAAATGTCCTGCTCCGCCTCCTTTCCCTGATAGCAATCGTAAAGGTAAGCTATAAAACGGAAGCTGTAAAAGGAGATGCCAAAGGGCATCCAGCCCTTCACCATTTTCGGTAGGAAGGGCAGAGCTGCACTGTACTTAAAAAAAGCCAGCGGCAGGATAATGCCCGCTAAGGATAAGAAAAATATTTTTTTCTTTTTTTCTTCCGTGGCCTTTCCCAAAGCTTTTCCCATAAAAAAAACAAAAAGGGTAAAAAAGCAAAGAAAGGCTACCGCCAAGAGTCCCTGAAAAAGCAAGAAGAAGCAAGATGCCAGGAAAAACACCGCATTTTTCCAAGCAAGTTCCTTCTTCCCGAAATACAAAAGCAAAAACAGGGGGAGAAATCCCGCCACAAAGATCATTTGCGAAAACTGCATATTGCAAACCTTTCCCTTGTCAATTTTCTAAAAATCCGTTATACTCAATGAGCTTCGGGGGCAATGAAGCTTGGGCCCCACGCAATGGGAGATACCGAACCGTGTCAGGATGGGAACATAGCAGCACTAAGGTAAACCTTTCATGTGCCGTGGGTTATCCTGGGTGGAGTTCCCGAAGTTTTTTTATTCTTTAATGCGATACACCTGTAAGGCATTTTCCATGGTTTTTCGAATAACCTTTTCCTCTGAAATTCCCTTTAATTCCGCCAGGCAGGAAACCACATAGCGAAGGTTTCCGGAATGGTTTCTGCTTCCTCGAAGAGGAACCGGACTCATGTAAGGGCAATCCGTTTCCAAAACAATGTGGTCTAAAGGAATCTCCGTAGCCACCTGCTTTAACTTCTTGGCATTGGAAAAAGTCAGTACACCACCGATTCCCACCATCATGCCCAAATCAATAAATTGCTTAGCCACTTCCACCGGGTAGGAAAAGCAATGCACAATTCCCCCATTGACATAGCCCTTATGGTCTCTAAGCAAATGGTAGGTGTCCATAGCTGCATCTCGAGAATGGAGTACCACCGGAAGATTTCTTTTCCTGGCCAGCTCCATCATGGCAATAAAGCAGTCCTTCTGTACCTCCGGATCCGGATTAAACTCTTGCATCTCCGTGATTTCTCCTTTGGCAAAGGCCTCTGCCTCCTGCTCTTTTTCCACCCTGGATCGCTTATCTATCCGAAAATAATCCAGGCCTATCTCTCCCATGGCCACCACTTCCTTTTCCCGGCTCAGGGCATAAATCTCAAGTAGCGATTCTTCCGTAAGCTCATCCGCATTTTCCGGATGAAAACCTACCACTGCATATTTTTGAAGTCCCGGAATAAAAGGCTCTCTCGCTAAACGAATAGCCGCCTTGGAGCTTTCCAGGTTATAACCGATTTCGCAAATCCGGTCCACGCCCTGCTCCGGAAGGGAGCGGAGTAATGCCTCTCTGTCTGACCCATAGGATTCATCATTGTAATGGCAATGGGTATCAAAAATCATCTTCTTCTCCTTTTTGATTTCTGTTTTCCTTACTGACTCTATCCCTCTACGCCGTAATCTTTGCCCCTAGGTATATCAAAAGATAGAAAAAGCCAAGATGCAGGGGGTAATACACGTAGAAGAAACGGCTGAGGGAAATTCGTCCCTTTTCGCCATTGTAGAAGGCAATCGGGAGGAAGCTCAATGCTGCAAAACAGTAGCTTCCATAGGACAGAGCCGCTGACAATGCAGCCCCTGAAGACAGGCGCAGTGCCTTTTCTTTTCGAAAGTTGTACAGTGCGGCAATCAGGAAAATGCCCAGTGCTCCATAGTCTGCCCGAATCAGCTCCGCAATGGCGGCGCAGGACAGCACTGCAGCCCATTTGTAGAAAACATTTTTCCGAAAACGGTGCATTCCCTCCATACACAGCACACCCAAAGCCAGGGTAAAGCCGATATTCTGAACGGTAAAATTATAAACCTGATTGAAAAATGCCAGGTCAAAGGGCACTTCCGATACTATGCCCATCAAAAGCAGTCTGAAAAAATATTTCTTTCGGTCGTGGCTATGACGGAAGCCTTCTGTCAGGAGAAAGGCATAAATCGGAAAGGCCAGTCTGCCGATAATGCGAAAGATTCTATAGATTTGGAGCAGTCTGTGCCCCTCCTCTGTGGCAATAGCCATCTGATAGTACTCCGTGGAATAACCGTAGAGTTTTCCGTTTAGGATTACGATGGCGGCAAAATGGTCTATAGTCATGGAAATAAGGGCAAGGAGCTTCAGCAGAAACGCGGAAACTCCTCCCCCTTTTTTCTTGGTATTTAAAATGGCCTGGTAGTTCGTCATATTATGAAATACTTGCTCCTGCAGGCATATCTGCCAGGGAGGTCATCAGGGAAAGCTTACCCTCTTCGTCGATGGCGGAAAGGAGCATGCCTTCGGACTGATAGCCACAAATCTCTCTGGGAGCCAGGTTGCAAAGTACCATAACCTTCTTGCCCAAAAGGTCTTCCGGCTTATAGCTGGACTTGATGCCGGAAAGAATCTGTCTTACTTCCGAACCTACCTGTACCTTGAAAAGCAACAGCTTTTTAGACTTCTTCACTTCCTCTGCATGGATAATCTTTCCGATACGGAAGTCACATTTGTCAAAGTCCTCATAAGCAATCTCCGCCTTAAAGGGAATGTCAATGCCCTTCTCAAGACCTGTTCCGGCCTCTCCTGCAGAACAAGCAGCTATTTTCGCCGCCTTCTTTGCCTCTTCCTTCTTCTCCTCAGCCTGTGCCTTGGCAATCTGAGCCTCGGTAATCTTCTCCACTTCCTTCTCTACTTCTTTCCAATCCTTTCTCTCAAAGAGGGTCTTGGGGTCTGCCACCACCTTGTTACCGGAGGGGTAAAGACCGAAGTCGGAAAGAGAGGCAAAATCTCTTTCCGTAGTGGAAAGCTGCTCTAAAATCTCCGCTCCTGTGGAAGGCATAAAGCTCTTCAGTAAAGATGCACCGATAACAATGGATTCTGTCAGGTTATACAGCACGGTTCTCAAACGATCCGCCTTGCTCTCTTCCTTAGCCAAAACCCATGGCTCCGTCTCATCAATATATTTGTTGGAACGTCTGAAAATCTCAAAAATTGCGGTTAAGGCGTCCGCAACCTTCAGCTCATCCATCTTGGATGCGGCAAGCTTTGCCTGCTCCAAAACGGTGTTCTTCAGATCCTGATCCACCGGCTCTGTCACACCCTTATCTTCCACAATACCGTCAAAGTACTTATTGCTCATGGAAATGGTACGCTTTACCAGGTTTCCTAAAATGTTGGCCAGCTGGGAATTAAAACGCTCTACCATCAGCTCCCAGGAGATTACACCGTCATTTTCAAAGGGCATCTCATGCATAACGAAGAAACGCACCGCATCCACACCGAAGAGTCTTACCAAATCGTCGGCATAGATTACATTTCCTCTGGACTTGGACATCTTGGTTCCCTCATCCGACTTGGCGGTGGCAGTAAGTAACCAGGGGTGTCCGAAAACCTGCTTGGGCAGAGGAACATTTAAGCTCATTAAGAAGATGGGCCAGTAAATGGTATGGAAACGAACAATATCCTTTCCAATCAAATGCAGGTCCGCAGGCCAATACTTCTTAAAACGCTCCTGATGCTCTCCGTCCACATCATAACCGATACCGGTGATATAGTTGCTTAGGGCATCCAGCCAAACGTAAACCACATTTTTCTCGTCAAAGTCCACGGGAATTCCCCAGGTAAAGGAGGAACGGGACACGCAAAGGTCCTGTAAGCCCGGCTTTAAGAAGTTGTTCACCATCTCATTTTTCCGGGAAACCGGCTGAATAAACTCAGGATGGCTTTCGATATGCTCCATCAAACGATCCGCATACTTGGACATCTTAAAGAAGTAGGCATCCTCACTGGCCTTCTCCACCGCTCTTCCGCAGTCCGGACATTTTCCGTCCACAAGCTGGGAATCGGTCCAGAAGGACTCGCAGGGGGTACAGTACCAACCCTCGTATTTTCCCTTATAAATGTCCCCGTTCTCGTACATCTTTCGGAACATCTTCTGCACTTGCTTCTCGTGATATTC
>ERZ773196.1895-NODE-1895-length-11260-cov-4.875502_pt1 | contig 11260 bp, 14 predicted proteins | sample MGYA00581009_ERZ773196 | MGnify/ENA primary metagenome ERZ773196 (study PRJEB29015, sample SAMEA2738162) | human oral metagenome | biome: human oral; feature: human-associated habitat; material: saliva | place: China | collected 2243 ...
GTCGCAGGTTCGAATCCTGTCTTCCCGATTTGACCATTTTCAATGCTATATGACACTATAGTTTTAAGACTTGAAACAAGCGTGGTCAATTTGGTCACTGACCGATTAACCATGCGTTATCTTATAGAACAGAAGTCTCGGCAGTTCGTTGATGACACAAAACGCTGATAAACCCCTTCGAGACGGTTTTTATCAAATCTTCAAGTGGTGCCTGAAGACCTCCGAGGTCCGCTCTCGGTTGTTGCGGGGCTTGACCCCAATGACTTGCAATAGTCAAATAGGTGCTTATACTAGCGGCCGTTGACGGCAGATTTTTACGCTACGGCAATCTGCGAAACAGCACCTAGACTTTTGGAAGGGGCTTGTCCCCTACGGCATACTGTTTTAGCCTATCAGCTAGAAGGGTCCCTGCCGATCATGTGGTTCCCACTAAGAATCACAAAAATGTCCGTGTGAGGTCTACCTCTAGAACCTTATTCGTTAAGGTACGGACGTTGTCGAACTCATATGTAACTGTTCGAGTAACTACGGTTAGTCAGCAACGTTTGGACTTAATCAACCCGAACGTCTGAACATGTGAGACCGCCGACTACGCGCCCTGAGTGAACAAAACGTTTGCTCATGAAAAAACGGCACACCTGACGGTCGTCTATCGATGCCTTCCACGCGATAGACGCTAGTCTATTGACCATCAAAGCGATTTTGGAAGTTTTTCGTTTTAATTGGGGAGGTTCAGCCCCAATCAGCCGATTTAGCTCAGTTGGTAGAGCAGCGCATTCGTAACGCGCAGGTCACAGGTTCGATCCCTGCAATCGGCATTACGTCAAAGCAAAAGACGCTAAAACTCGTCGTACAATTTTAGGTACGTGGATTAAAATAGTGTGCTTATTTGTATAGCTTTCATCAAAAAAACTATACAAAACTAGCAATCTAATGGTTCTCGATTTGAGCGAGGTCAATTCCCATGGCATATAGGTAGGGATACCGATATTGGAATGACAACGTGTTGTCAAATCTGGGTTCGATTCCCAGTGTGCCTGTTAGTGCTAGAATCTCTACGGGGACTAGTGCGACTTAGTGCCAGAATCTCTACGGGGACTGGTGCGTCTATTGTCAAAGAAAAAGACATTAAAACTCGTCGTACATTTTTAGGTACGTTGATTGAAATTTTAACACCTATTAGTCGTCCGTGATTACAAGACGCATGAATTGTTGAGAATAGGTTTCAAAGCCGCTTATTAGGGAGTACATTTTCCTAATAAGAAAATGCACGTAGATGTCGGCGTGAATGTACTGTGCCGATTTACGAAAAATCGCAGGTTGTAAGGTTCTCCTGCGACAAACTGTCAGATGTGTTGAGGACAGTTGTTTAGACGCGATAGCTCAACTGGTAGAGCGGTGGATTTTTAATCCATTGGTTGCAGGTTCAAACCCTGTTCGCGGCGTTACATTAACAAGATAATTGATAGTGTCAGTAGACGCACTTGCGCCCGTCAAAGTTATGTCCTATCCCTTGTTAATGTAAAACGTGGTAAACGTAAACGCCAAACCGTCCACAGCCATTTGGGCCAGTTACGCACTGAGTGGACCTTTTTTCAACCAAAACGATTAACCAAAGCGCTTAACGGCAATAGCCAGCGACCGAACGTTAGTCATTCAACGTGAGTTTTTAACAAACATTGCTGATCACAGTGTTTTAACTTTTCCACGTTTTCTTGTCGAGGTACAGCGACAGGTGACACTGTAGTTCAAGTGGTAGAACAGTTGCCTTTTAAGCAATGTGTTGCGGGTTCGATTCCCGTCAGTTGTCATTGATTCATAGTAATGCTACCGTTTTGAATCCTGTTAGGTTAGGGAGAGAGTCAATGGACTTGTTAAACGGTCAGATAAGCACTGGACTGCCTTTGCGATTTTAGTTGGCTTTTAAATCGTTAAAGCAACTTTCTAGGAGCGAGAAGCCGTGTTAAACCAAAGATTCGTAACTACGACAACAGCGTTATTGGGGAGTATGACCTATACCTCAATGATGTGTGTAACTTCTGTTGTTAGGTCGAAGTTTTACTAAGGTTATAGAGATGAAACTATTCATCTTGGTTACTGATGGTTTAAGTACTATGGATTAAGGAAGATTACTCAAGCTCGGCTGAAGAGGACGCACTCGAAATGCGTTAGGTCACTCCGTGGCGCGTGGGTTCGAATCCCACATCTTCCTTAGACGCGATAGCTCAGTTGGTAGAGCAACGGACTTTTAATCCGTGGGCCGCAGGTTCGAATCCTGCTCGCGTCATAGGGTATAGCCAAGCGGTAAGGCAAGGGACTTTGACTCCCTGACGCGCTGGTTCGAATCCAGCTACCCTAGTTCTACTCGAAACCGTGAGTATATTCCTGGTAACAGGATATGATAGCCTATAAAAATCGATGAAGGACTATCAGCGTAAGTGACCAAATCCACTTTTTTAACACGAGTCGTAAACGAAAGAGCGCCAAAGTCTTTCGTTGATAGTTTGTAAGCGTTGCCTTGTTACCTTTGGCACATCAAACCACAAGAACACGCGCAGGTTTTCGCCCTGTAAATGAAGGTTAGACACCTTCCGACTTGTTTGCCCTAAATGGGCAATGCTTTTGTTCATAAGCACACTCCAATCTCGCTCGCCCAAACAGGCGAGCAACAGGGAGAGTTACTCAAGAGGCTTAAGAGGACGGTTTGCTAAATCGTTAGGCGGTCAAACGCGCGAGGGTTCGAACCCCTCACTCTCCATTAACAATAATTTATCCATTGTTATAACGGCTTTCTGAAGCCAATACGAATCATAATCTGCGACCTCTTGGTCGCGTCTCCTTGCGGGGATGGCGAAATTGGCAAACGCATACGGTTTAAGCCCGTACGAACAGCATCGTTCTTGAGGGTTCAAGTCCCTCTCTCCGCATTATAAACACATTTTAAACAACTAACATGACCTTGGGACGGCATTAAAAAGCATCAAGCCTTGGGACTGGCACTAAACGCACCCTGAGTTTTGTACGAGAAGACTAACGCAACTCTTCTCGTCGTACCCTCATTTGGTACATCGCGTAGTAAGCTAACGTTGTATGCTTACGGTAACTTCGGTTACATCTTTAACATTGTCTACCCAATGTCTGATAAAAATCGTGCTCTCGGACGTTTCGTAAACGATTACAACGACAGTAGGTTGCCGCACGTCTCCGCTACTGTTGTCGGCAAAAGGCTCATCCCTTTTGTCGATTTATTGTCTATTTAGAAAGGACATTCTTATTATGTGGTACTATGTTTTTGACATCTACGATAACCGCAACCCTTACGTCATGGGACCGTTCCGCGACTATGAAGATGCAGCATCAGGTTGTCGCTCACACGAAAAGATTGTTGAACACAATCAACCTTATCGGCTCGCAGAACTGAATGCTCAATATCCTAGATAAAGATTCTTTTTAATCTTTATTTCACCCGTTTGGCTAACGCCAAACGGGCTTTTTTGCGGGCTGGCCAGCTAACGCTAGCCCCCGAACCCATGCTTTGTGTTTTGGAAGCCTAGCTAGGCGTTAGGCAAAGAAAAACCGAATTACTAATCATTTTAAAAACTTAGAAAGGAAACAGCCTATGGACAAACATTTCGACACTAACAGACCCTGTCAAGCCGTCTCTAAACAATTCATTAAACATTATAAACCCGAAAAACCAACCCTACTTATCGCTATCAACGACTTTAACGATCAATTCAAGCCCTTTAAAGAACGTGTCAACTATCTAACTTATTCAAACTACGTTGACGTTTGTTGGCTTTACTTTGACGACATCAGTCATATCCCTTTTGGTGGCAAATCGCCTAACATGTTCACCAAAGCACAAGCCAAAGAACTCATTCACTTTCTTGATAAACACTTTGACCCCAAAGACTTTGAGCGTATTCTCGTTCATTGCTATGCAGGTGTTAGTCGCAGTCAAGCCATAGCCCTTTTTATTGCCAAATACTATCTCAAAGACCAAGACCTTTTTGAAGGCCTTTGGCATCAAGAAGGTAAAGTCACAGGCGGTAATCATTTCGTCTATCGCCTCCTTGAAGAAACCTATGAAAGAGAACACCATGCCAACCATCTATAAAACAAACAAAGGATACCAATTCACACCTAATGATAATGAAGTAACTATTTCAGACAGCCTTTATCACTTCATTCAAGCTCAAAACCAAAACATAGTGACTTTTAAAACCATCAACCAAAACTATAAACCAAGGATTCCTGATATCCCCATGGTTGATAATTTGCGCGTGCAAGCAAAAGCACGTAATGGCTACAATCAAAATGTCACGCGCCTCAATAAAGCTAGAAAGCTATTAGGCGCAAGTGACCAACTATTCAAACCTTATACAGCTATCAAACAAGCTACTGACAAACGCCTGATTCTTGAAGACGATACCTATACAAATTTCAAAGGTTGTTATTGGGGAAACCTTAATCCTGAAAATCTTATCGATCACGCAAGTGCCTATGAAACCTATAAGCACTGGCCAGCCTCATCCTTGGCCTACGGTGTTTCAGACAATGCCACACAAGTCGTCAATCACCTACGACACGCACTCGAAACCTATCTCACCAAAGATAACACGCATTCCTTCTTCATTCGAGGCAAACGTCTCTACAAATTCCTTACCGACAACCCTAACGCTGTTTATCTCATCCGCTTTTATCCTGTCTTTAATCATCATGACAATAAAACAGGCGGTTGGCGTTGGCATAAATGGGGACCTTATCTTGGAAAACACACCCCGAAATGCGAATATCTCGACGAAGAAAAAAACATTGACTACGTGCTTCTTTGGCACCTTTACCCACTTAAAAAGAAAGAAAATTAACATGGAAAATCACACAAATCCAACCTATAATAAACGCATGCGTCAAACCACAGACGCCAAACTAGAACCCCTTGAGCCTTATTTGAAACCAGGTATTACCTTACTTGATTTTGGCTCAGGCTTCAATCCAGACTTTATCGCGTCTATTGAAGAGACAGGTGCCACTTACTACGGCTATGACATCTCCCCTATTGTCAATCAACAATTTAAAGAAAACAAAATCAACCACTTGACCAAAGAAGACCTAGAAGCTCAAAATGAAACCTTTGACGTCATCTATCTCTCAAGCGTCCTTCATGAATTCTTTAGCTACCTCAGCCCTAAAGACTATCGAGACACCATGGCAACCATTGTCAAAGCTTTAAAACCAGACGGCTATCTTATTATCCGTGACTGGCCAATTATTCAAAACCCTGACACCTACCAAAAACTCGTTGCTAAAGACGAAAATGCCGCTAAAATCATTGACCTTTGGCGAGATGCTCTTAAAGAAAATGCCATTACAGGCCCTATCCGAAAAAGCAACCCAACAACCTATCATGCTAAAAAAGTAGACTTGTTTGAACTGGTCTTTCACACGTCCTGGGGACTTGACTCCCTAGAGCGTGAAAGTCAAGAGCAATATCATATGACAACTCGACAAATCCTCAAATCAATTCTTTATCCTTTTGATTTAACCTTAATTCATGCCTACTATCAAGATGATGACAGTTATTTACCACATTTGCAAAAATACTTCGCCCTTAACCACATGCCATATGCAACCAAATCTGTTCATATCATCCAAAAAAAAAAGGACCCACGTCTCACAATGACTACTATCACCCACCAAAACGCTAAACCTATCATCGATAAAATTATCGATATTACAATGATTGAACCTACCGAGGAACAAAAAGAAGCCCTCATCAACCTATTAGCCAAACAACCTATCAACGCTTCCGCAGAAACACAAGACGAAAAATTAGAAGAAATTGCAGCCCTTATTGAAACCATTGAAGACTATGTCGAAAAAGAAGGTATCACTATTGACAATGCTGAACGTATGGAAGCAGTCATGTATGAAGGCATTCCTGCAGAAGAAACCAGCGCCTTTTACGGCAGTCGCTATTACGCCATCGAAGACATGATGCTCGAAGAACTTTACTAAAACAACCAATGGAAAGGAAACACAATTATGACAAACACAATCCTCTCAAAATTTGACGACGAAATGTCAAAACCTCATACCGATACCGAAGACCGCATTCATAATTGGCTCATTGATAACCAAAACGACCAAGAACTTATGAAGGGCCTTAAAAAAGACCTCAAACCTGAACGCACCATCAACGGCGCCATGCAATATGCTATCTATAAAGCTAGCCAACAACTTATAGGACCACGCACTAGGGCTATGGGAAGCATGGTTGACGATTCCGTCGCTTACACCTGGTTTAAAGAATATTTCACCACAGAAAACCTTGTTATGGGCCCTATCGACGGACTCGTACACGCGCAAGTAAGTGCAACAACCGTAAACACAACACCTAAACCAAAACCTAAACCTAAGAAAAAGAAATCTACCGTTAATGATAATCAATTGGATCTCTTCAGTGACTTTTAGGAGGTAATTATGTCTGACATTCAAACCATTGTTGATAAACGTCTCAAAGCCCCACAAGCCTTTTTCACATGGACGAAAACTTTTTTCCCACGCTACGAATGGGCCAATAAACAAGACGAAATACTCTCAACGGACCGCACCAAACACACTGGTCTTATCCGTAAACGTTTAACAAAAAACAGTCGATTGACCTTTGCCCCTAATACCGAATACTTTGTCTGGATGGGTATTACTAAAAAACGCATCGAAATGCAAATGTACCAAGTGACCCAAATCCTTACAGACGGCAAAGAAAGTTTTGATATTAAACTCTTTAACTTTTATCAATTGAGTAACAATAAACATATCAAAGCGCATTATGATTGGTATCATTCGCATCAAAAACATAAAGATTGCTACCAATCAGGTTATCAAAATCAAAGTAATAGCTTATTCGAGCCAGGTGCTTTCGGACGTTATTACATGTATCAAGACAATGACACCCTTTGTAAGCAACTTCAAACCCAATCAGAACTGCGTTACCTCACCTTTGATGATGACATCAAAAACCGTTTAGACATTCAAAACATGCTCCCTCATCTTTACAAATACCGAGACCGTATCGAATACGCTCAAAAAATCAAGGCACATGGTCTTGCCTTAGAAATGATTGGTGACTTGCGTACCTACTCTTATTATGGCGCAAATTATTATCATGAACATGCCAACATGAGTCGCTTGACCATGCGTTTTCTTAAAGAAAACAAACCCTACCTTAAAAACAGCACCCTTTCTTCTGAAGAAGCTCTCTTTAATCATGACTGTCGCAAAGTCTTCAACAAAACCTTCCCTGATCTCTATAATAAACTCAAAGACGCACAACTCTCTTACAAAAAATCCCTCTTTAAACAATTTATAAGCCTTGTTCCAAAGAACGTCAAACCTATTCGCTTCATGCATTGGTTCCTTAAACAAGACATCCGTATGAGTGATTATAAAGATTATCTAAACATGCTTGATGACCTTGGACTCGACCAATCAAAAGACTACCTTACTATCCCTAAAAATTGGGAAGACATGCATACCAACATTGTGCTTAATCACACAGCCTACTTAGAAAGTCAAAAAGAAAAAACCCTCTCTAAAGAAGACAAAGCCTTAGCTAAGAAAACAGCCAAACGTCTCAAAAGCTTTGAAAAAGCCCAAACAAGCTTTGACCACTACACCTTTAAACTCCCTAAATCCCCTTCAGAACTCACTGCAGAAGGAAAACTCCTTGGTCATTGTGTCGGCACCTACACGCGCAAACACTTTGTCACAGGCGAAACCACTATCGTTTTTGTCCGGGACAAGCAAAAGCCAAATCAACCGCTCTACACCATGGAAATCAAAGACCACCACATCATTCAACTCCGTGGGGAACGTAATCACAACGCCAGTTCAAAAGCCTGGGCAGAAGCCAAACAATTCATTGCCCGTTGTGATAAACTTCAATTAACTTACTAAGGAGGTCAATTCATGTTCACTGAATTTTGCACCTCTTGTGGATCCTTTGACAATACGACCTTTACACCTTCAGAAAAACAACACATTCAAGCTTTTTCAAACGTCGTCACAAACATTTACAATAACGCTAAAATTCACACAGACGCCTATCATAGCTGTAAAGCCAACATTCTTGCTGATTTTATTTGCGACCTTGTCGCCATTACTGACGACTGGTACACCAAAGACGATTTTCTAGATAACATCAAACATCCTGAAACCTTTGAAAACAGTCTTGATACCTACATGAAAACTCTAGACGAAAATACCCTCAAACGTTATTCAGGTGACAATCCTGACGATACTAGAAACATCTCAACAGAACTTTACAACTATTTATAAAGGACAACTTTTCATGAAAGAAGAACTACTTAAAAACCTTAAGGCTAAAGGTGTACACGCTACTACACGATATAATGAGTTATTTGCCACCTATCACGTAACCGAAAACCTTGAGTGGACAAATCAATTCACCATTGATAAAACCATTGAAAACGCCATTGATAAAACACTATGGATTCTCAACCATCTTCCTGAAGACATTCTTAAAAGAGTAACTGCTATCAGCGCACCAAGTTACCATAACTTGTTCCTTTCAAATGACATCGAATGCTTCACAGTAGCTATTGACTACTTCAAGATGGATAACATCCTTATTCGTCTCACAACAGACTATGAACAATGTACAATTAATGACTTTGTTATCTATTGTCCTAATAATACAGTCACTGCCAGTAAATCCATCGTTTCAACCAAAAAAACCTTCAAAAAAGATCTTAAAAACCTCCTAGAAGAATTTAACCAACTGGCATAGAAAGGACACCTTATGGATTGTAGCGAAATTAATCTCAAACTCACCAAAGACAATTTTAACCCACAAGCTCTAGCTGACTATATCGCAAAACATAAAGACACTATTTTAGCCAACTATAGCGAAAAATATCTAGACTGTTTAGACGTCACACTCGACATCACTGATCAAACCATCATCCTTAAACAAATTTTCAAAGAACTCAAAATCCGTTTCAGAGACCATCTTAAAGAAGAAGTTGTCGTCTACCAAAAAACCACAAACTTATCGTTTGGAGACGTCATTAATTTTAACAAGTTCGAACCACTTATTCCTATTAAAGACTTCATAAACCTGTTAAACCTAGACAACTATATCGGTGTTATCACCTACACATCCGCAACTGATGATGACGATTATTGGGATAATGACTACAAACTCAAAGGTGTCTATACCGATCTAAACAAAGCCTTAACACTTTTTGAGGACCTTAAAGATAACCATCCCTATGACCTTGTCTTAACTCTTTGTCAACTTGATAAAGATATTGACTCACCTATCTATTGTTATACTTAATTAGAAAGGAAACAAACTTATGTTTACGAAACGAGATATTTGCACAGAAAAAGTTACTATTGATTACAACGGTTATTATTTTGATAAAGAAACTGACCGTTTATACAAACAATATACAGACAACGGCTATTATATTGTTGACATCACGCCCCTTGGTGAATCGTCGTATATAAATAACGACAGACATTTTTTAGTTCGCTATGTCAAACCAAAATACCATGTCCATCAAGAAACCTATTACAACTCAACGATTAATTACACGGCCCCTGGACAATCGCTTGGCACCTTTACAACTAAAGAAGACGCCGAACAATGTCGTAAAGAACATGCATTAAAAAACAGCATTCCACTAAACTACATTACAATCACAGAAGAATCGCCTCTCGATTTGCCTTTGTAAACAACTATATAGTTAATCAGAAAGGAATCACATGAACTCAACAAAAATTAAAAAACAATATGTCATTAACGGCAAAACCTTTGACAATCTCCAAGATGCTGAAACGTATCAAGACGAACTCAAAGTCAAAAGCCTTAATAACTATCCTGCATCATCTTTTGACAAAATTGTCTATTATGAAATTTTCACCAAACATGGTGACCGATTCGACCGTCGCACCAAGTGTAATGGCACCTTTTCTAGCACGGCAGACGCCTATAAGGAAATGCAAAATCATTCAAACGACCGCCGTCCTAACGGTACAGGCTGGATGAAGCAAATCACCATCACAAAAGAAGCCAACGGAACAATCACCACACGAAGTAAAACCATTTATGAGAACACCTAGAAAGGAAACACCTCATAAAACCAACAGAAATTCAAGAATCTTACACATTGCTAAACTTGAGTTAAAAATGCTAAAAGAAAAAATCTATAAAGACATTAATGCTCATCGCGTTGTTATCGAAGGGACCTTTAAAGATAGCTATCCAAAACCACTAGATATCGTCTATGGTTTTGAAAAAAAAATGTAATCAACTCTGCAAAGAATATAAAGCCCTACCAAACATTATCTATATCACAACCAGGCAAGTGAACAAAAATGACAACTTCTTTTAATCGTGAAGAAATCAAACAAATGCTTGACGACTTAGGCATCGACTATTCATTAAACAGCGATACCCCAGGCATCGTCTATAAAGACGGTACATATCAGACCTTTGACCAAACTCTTGAAAGCTTCAGACAACAATTCATCTATCCAGAAAGGAACGACACATGACACTTTATGAAATTTGGTACCATGACGAATGGCGATCCACGGACACCTACCAACGTCAAGCCATCCTATCATCAATCGATGAGACAACCAACTGGCTCATGTCCCATAAAGACCATTGGTACGACAACGAAACGCCAATTAATTTCATCGTCGACCAAGCCATTGACCAAAAATTTAAATACATGACCGTAACACGAATCGCCATTCACGATAACGGCCATGTAACCTTCGAGCAATAACACCTGGAATAATCGGTGTTATTGTTATAACAATTGACTATTAAAAAGGAAAAAACCATGGAAACTTTTGAAAACCTTATTCCAAAACTACACAAAAAACACTACATTAAAGAAAATGCTACAGACCAAACCATCTCAATTTACAAAAACAACAGATATAACCTATCAGCTACAATCATGCTCAATCACGACACAGGGCAAGCACTCTTTACAAAGCCGCGGAGCGAAGAAGGCCCCCGATTTTAATCGGGAGATGAATTCGCGAAAACCGCGACCTTAACGAATTAATAAATGTTCGTCTATCTCACACGTACGCTTTTTCTTTAACTATTGTTTTCAAAAGCGTATAATAAAATTAATTCAAATAGAAAGGAGGATTCTCAAATGACCATTTTATCAGGTGTCAAATTGAAACTTTATCCCAATAAAAC
>ERZ773196.1896-NODE-1896-length-11260-cov-3.539313_pt1 | contig 11260 bp, 13 predicted proteins | sample MGYA00581009_ERZ773196 | MGnify/ENA primary metagenome ERZ773196 (study PRJEB29015, sample SAMEA2738162) | human oral metagenome | biome: human oral; feature: human-associated habitat; material: saliva | place: China | collected 2243 ...
CAGCAGGGGCCGGGGTGGGCTCCGCAGCAGGGGCCGGGATAGTGGCTGCCATTTTTCTCCTTATACGGCGGAATTGTTTTTACTATCATACGGCAAAATATTTTTTACTAGTACACGCCATCACTAAAAAGTTCGGGATGCAATCGCCGCATACGAAACAAAATTGTGTCTTGTCGGCGATTTTCTTTGATCACGGGCGCTACGCGCGCCTGGCCGCGAGCGCTGGCCACCTCTGCTGCGTCGTGGTAGGCGTTTACCCAGGCCACCTCGGCGTCTGTCGCATACTCATCTAGCCACTGGGCGGGGGTTTCAAAGCAAGCTTCTGCGTCGCAGCCGCAGTGACCGTGGGCTATAAAATCTACCGAATCTTCACTATAGACGGGGCCACGGGCGGCGAGCATGGCGCAAAAAGCGCATGGGTGGCCGTCTGTGACGCGCCGCCATCGGGCATGGGAGACTCTAGCGGTTTTTATTACTGACCGGCGGCCAGTGTCTCGCACGGCGCGCTGGGCGGCGCCGCCTGCCCTGGTGCGTGCGATTGCCAGGGCGCGAGCCTCTTCTGCGCCTTTTTTGATTGCGCTTTTAAAAGTGACGGGGCCTGAGATATTCAGGCTGCGCGCGATTGCTGCCGGGGTGGGGCGATCCAGCACGATCCGCAGGGGGCTCCCCTCTTTTTCGGCGTATAGCTCTAGGTAGTGCTCTGTCTCGGATGCGCTGGCCTGCGACGCGGCATGTACTATCGCCGTCGCCTCGGCCAGCCAGCGGCCCCGGGACCCGTCAATATTTTTCGGGTCTAGTAGCTTGGCCAGCCGTTCAATCACGGCCTGACCGGCAGCGTCAGCCAGGCGCGCCTGCGCTAGCTTGTGCTCTTGCGTCAGGCGGCGGGCGGCCTCAGTTCTGGCCATCAGAGCCCGTATCAGTCAGCGCCGTGGATCGTAGATAGTCTGCAAGCGCGGCCTCGGAGTTGGGGTGGGCCTCGGCATATTCGCGCCACTGGTCGGCAGTGTCTTTTGATACGCCCGGGATCATATCCCAGAGCTTTTGTGCGGGCACCTGTAGCTGTGAGGCGATTTTCCCTAGCGCGTCCGCTGACTGGGAGAGTGAGCGCGCCTCGGTGTCTTGCCAGGTGATGCGTAGGGAAAAATCTGCCGCGTCGGCGGCCCGACCCTCGATGTGGGCCGCGAGGCGTAGTAGCTGACAGTGGCTACGACCTAGTGCGCGCTGTAGGGCCTGGATTTTTTGGCGCTCGGAGCTGCGGGCCTCGGCGATAGCGTCGGCACTGAGATTCACTAGCTGGCTGCCGGATAGCGCCCATACAGGTTTTTGGGCGAGTGCGGCGATTGTGGCGAGATCGGCGGCCTCCGCCTTCAAAAAACCGTCCAGGGGCGTTTCGTCCAGAGTACCAAATTGCACCCCCTCGCCGCCCGTCAAAATCGTATCGTTCGATAATTTTGCCTTCTGCTCCAGGGCCTCAGAGTCGGTTTCTGGCCGGTCGAGGCCTGTGACAGTTCTGACCTTCCAGGAATTGTAATGCTGTGCGAGCAGCCTGTCCGATACAGTTTTTGCGAATCTTTCGGCGGGGATACGCCACCTGATCGGCTCGCCGATGCTGACACCCTCCAGGTCCGCGTTGGGTGCGTACCGGATTACAGGGCAGACCCCCACGGTGTGGGGGGTGGCGCTGATTAAGGTGATTTTGCCCTTGTCGAGGGTGACATCGTAGACCGCGCTGGACGTGAAAATTTTGTAGCGGTCACCCAGGCATATCGCCGCCCACTGTGGCCACTCATCACCAGCCATATCCTCATAGTGGACGGTCATCATTTTCGGCGAGTAGCAGCGAATCGACGCCTGGGGGGCGGCTAGGTCCGGGAATATCTCCGCGTATACCTCACTGTAGGCGAGGGGGTCACTTACGGCTGGGAGTACTACCGCGTATGCCTCGCCGTAGGTGAGGGCGGCAGCGTATAGGGCCGTCTGGGCGGAGGGCATCCCATTTTTTTCCCACGGCTCCCACATGGCGCGGGTATCGGGAGATTGCTGTGATGATACGCCGTCCGCCACCATCTGCTGTGCGGTCTGCTCCACCAGCAGACGCACGATAGGAGTGGATGAGATCGCGCGCAGGCGGCGCTTCTCGGTCTCTTTGTCGTAGCCCCCACCTACAGAGATGATATTGCTCTCGCTATACTCGCTGCCCAGCGTCATTAGCTTGTCCGCTAGGGCGATATTCTGATTAGGCGTAGACGCCTGGTCGATGATTTTTTGCAGTTGCTTTTCGTCCATACTTACTACCATACCTGCCCGGAGCCGCGCCGCGAGCGCCTGCGGCTGTTCATGTAGATTCGTCGCATATGTCGGGCTCCGATCATGGCGACGGCTAGGTCGATTTTCCGGCGGGCCTCACGATGGTTTTTAGCCACGGACATACCCCATTTGGTGGGGACTCGGCGACAGTTGAGCACGTGATTACGAAGTCTAACCTCGCCGTCATGCAGTAGCTGGGCGTCGGCAATTTCAGCTGTGGTGCGCCCGACCGCCTCGACGAAATCTTTTGAGTGTTTGGGGTCGGACATGTCCCACATGGTGGCGTGTCCGTCGCGGCCCTGCCTGGCCCATAGGCGTAGCTGGCTACTGTAGTCACGGTGCCAGCCGTCTACAATGCCATGCCAGAAAAGCTCCATCGTTTCATCATCCCGCGCGTGGGAGGGGTCGCACCAGAGCGCCACGACGTTGTATTCATCGAGCCACCGGCGGATAGTATCGTCAATTTTGGTGCGGGGCGCAACCCAGGTGCGGGCACGCACCTCGGGGGGCCGCTGCCACATGCCCACCGTGAAAACGGCGCCGTCAGTGATACGGCAGGCAACGGCGGCGGTAGCGTCATCTGATTTACCGCCGTCGAAAAAAATAGCGATTTCGTCCCCCTGATCCAGCAGCAGGCTGTTGTCCTTGCAGCGGTCCCATTCTGTGGCCGTCACCCAGGCGTCCTCTTCGCTTTGCACTTGGTTGTACCATTTGCGACGCGATTCGCTGGGGGGGTTGGTGGGGTCCATGATATCTTGGACGATGCGCTCAATGTCCAGCCAGGTGGAATCGCCACGCACGGCGCGAATCACGTCGGGCGCTTCCTCTGGGGTGAGGGGAGCCTCGGGCGGGGCCTCTAGCGAGTCGTAGAGTAGACCAAAAAATTCCTGATCGGGATTGTCCCCTTGGGTGCCCTCCCAGCCCTCACGCATCGACTGCGCGTGAGAGCCCAGCCCGTCCACATAGGCGTTACAAATGTCTAGGATGCGTGCTTGACGCGCTTTAGTGGTTTTAGAAATGTTTCCGTTAATAACTTTAGCCATTTCCAAACCATTATTGTTGGCCACCCAGTTCTGCGTTTCGTTACGTATCACTAGAGACGGCCTATGTCCTTCAATTGCTTTAGGGTTCGATGTTGTGGCGAGCATTTTCCTAGTACCACCCATGGCATGTACGGCCAGCGTGTTGGGCTGGATGCCATACCAACTTTTAGCCTCAGCGGTCAGTAGGCCCGGCACTAGGTCCATGGTGTTTTTGGTCTGATCCTGCGAGACCGCGCACGCCTCCACCATTGCGTTAGGCTCAGGCTCACCCACCCAGACGCCGTTTTTTAGCGCAGGCCGCGACGGCCCCACCAGCGCATTTAGGCACAGGGCTGTGGCCATGGGGTCTTTGCCCCACCCTTTGAGGCGCTGAAAAACTCCCTTTGTGTATACAAATTTGCCTCTTTGGTTGATCTCAAACCAGTGCAAGATAAAGCGTGCTTGCTCCATGGTGAACGCCCAGGGCTCTTGCGTGTCCGGATTTTCCAGCCATTTCCCGCACCAGGCCAGCACATCCCAACCCAGAGTGTTTTCAGGTAGCAGCCAGTGTCCATCTTTGTCAGTTTTCCAGGTAGGGCCGATACATACAGGCTCCCACCTACCCCACTTAGGCGCGGGCGTATGATCTAGCCGCCACCGGTACCACTCTTTTATTTCGCGATACTCAGCCTCATAGGTGTGCAGTAGCGTCACACCAGCTTTTTTACGCAGGCGCGCCATAGCTCTTGTTCCACTTCGCTTTAGCGGCGGCCCGTGCGGCAGTAGAACGGCTATCCCCTACGGGGGAGCCGACGGCGGCCCCATCCTCATCAGCTACATCAGCCAGGCGCAGCGCCTTTAGTAGCGATACCAGGGCTGCCTGCTGTTGGCGCAGCTCAGGAAAAATTGGGTGTAGCACCGCCTGACCCATAGAGCCTACCGTCACCAGCTCGGCAGTCTTGCCCTCACTCCACATGCGGTCTACCAGATCAGACGCGCGGCAGGCAGCCTCCAAGGTCCGCAGTTCATCGGGCCGCAGCTCATATTCTTCTACTACCCGATTCCAGAGTTTATTGCCTTTTTCGCTCAGCCCACGCGGGGCCGGATTTTTTTTAGTCACTCCCTTACCATCCTCCCGTCACGTAGCTGGGCGGCGAGCTCACCCAGGTTAGCCAGCAGTATCGGGGCCAGGCCTCGCCCTGGCCGCTCAAATCGCCGCCCGGTCATCCGGATAAAACGCGCCTGGCTATAAATCTCTACCCCGCCACGCTTCCAGCCCGGGCACTCACTGATCATACCGAAAATATGCAGGCCTGCCCCAGATGCAGACACCTCGATATACGTGTCTGGGCAGGCAGCCAGGATAGAGACCGCGAGCGCCGTGAGGGTGCCGTCGGCGTAGATGCAGTGGTCTAGGTCGATACAGCCGATACCGCCGCCGAGCATGTAGCCGTATCCGTCGCCAGCCGTGGAGGTGGACACTTGGCTGATTGTGGCCCAGGTGGCGGGCTTGGTGGTTGATGCGGCGCGCCCATTGGTTTGGATTGGGCGCTTACCCTGGCATTTCACCCATCTTTTCTGGGCTGCCATTTCGCCGGGTATGCCGTATTTTTTTACGAGGCGATGGTTTTTTAGTCGGCATTTTGGGGTGCAGAATCGTGGGCGGCGGCCCGGTTTCAGGGGTGCCTCGAAGGCAGCGCCGCAGGTTTGGCAGGTATCCATGTTTCCTATTATACCGCCAAAAAGCCCCTATTGGGTGAAACGATATAATTTATTTTTCCCTTTAAAAGGGCCTCAAATTTTTTGCCAGTAGGTTGAGGTTCCGACGGGTTAGTTATGCGCCCAGCAGCCTTGCTGGGCAGCTTATATCGTTTCAAAAATGGAAGATTTTCGGCACGCAGTCTTTTTTCTGCTATCCGGCGGTGGGGGCGAAAAAAGGGGAAGGGGGTACCCCCCCACCCCTGTGGCGGCACCCTGGGTGGGGCTCCGCCGGATGTAGGCGCATACGCGCGCGCGCGCGGTTTCGGACAATCGATTCGCGCGCGGTTTTAGCTCGATGACAAACGGCTGATAAAGCCTGGAGATTATCTAGACTATGGTCGTCACCTGCATGAATGTGATCCACGTCAGTGGCTCGGCCATCGCAGCGCGGATCGTGCTCGACAGCCTGACACTGATAGGCGGCGCGCGATAGTACGCGGGCACGGGTACGATCCCAGTCACGAGGTAGGCGGCCACGTCGGTCGCTGGTGTACCAGCTCACGTCTACCTCCTATCTCTGGCATGGTCTACCATATGGGTCACCCTCCACCCCTACCACCCCAGGATACTGGGGGTGGTGGGGATGGAGGGCCTCATCGATACCCGTCATACGGGAGTGTATATCCTCGCGGGAATGTATGCAAGGCGCGCACCCTATCCTCTATGGCCTGCAGGTCGGCATACACGCAGTATCGATTCAGGCACCGGCGTGAGCCGCCAGGGTACTGAGTGTATACGTCTAGGGATGAGCGCCACCCACAGGCTACGCAGGGATAGGTGTCGTCGTACATGTCGGACACCAGGTCCAGGGGAAACATCCGGTGTACCAGTAGGTAAATCTCGGGCAGCCCCACAAACCTCTCACCACCCTCAAGTATCGACCAATCTCCCATAAGCAATTTTTTTACCGCAGGCTGGCGGGCCACACAGTCAACAAGCGGACCAAAAGCAGCCATCTCCATGATGCAACGGGTGATAGCAAACAAATACCGACTATCTTTTTTGAATTCTGAATAGCCCACGCGGCGCACACATGCGAGCCAGTCCGGGAAAAATACGTTATCACCAGTAACATCTATTATCTCAGCCGCCACATCAGCCAGGCAGTCTAGCATGGGGCGAGGGTCTGGATAGTGGATGTCGAATAGCGGCTCGGTCATCCTCCAGTCGCTAGCGTCCGCTATCTCCGCGCACCTATGCGTCAGATCGGCGATCTGCTCTAAATATAATGCCAGGTCTCCATAGTGGGAGCCACAAACCAATTTCCCATCTGACGGGCCAGGTCCGCCACACTCGTGCGCCCAGCCCTCGCAAAGACAAAAATTTTTCATCCGACTACTCCTAACTGAGATTCACGCCGACGGCTTGGCATACACTTTCCTATAAGTAACTGGTAAGCCGAGAGCTACCGAGGCGTATGGCGCGCCATTCAGGATCAGACTCAGCCTTAATCGCCTCCGGGTAAGTGGACACCAGTACCCAAGCCAGATTACGTTCAGCGGCAAGCGACTCACGGGGAATATTACGAATCTCAAGTGTCACCGGCTGACAGCCGTACGGACACACCCGGGGATGAGCGCGCGAACCGCCAGACCGGCTAAACTCTCCAGAAACTTTCACCACACCCTCAGCCAGGCGCACAACCTCATCACGCGACCAGCGAGACGCAATCACACGACCCAAAAACTTCACCTGGCCATCATCCTCATAGGTGCCCCCATCCAGGGTCACGCGCACCGTAGCCAGCTCACCACTCGGGTGCTCCACGTACCCGAAAAACTTGTACAGGATTTCAGTCAGGCGCTCGCGGTCGCGCGAGTCAAAAGTCCACACCTTTGCGGGTGCGTCCCAACGGCCAGAGATAGAGCGGGCAGCGGCGATGAATTCGCGACTAAACGGCGTAGCCACAGCGATGTGCCCGGCGGCGGCAGCAAAGATTTTTAGGTTTTCCATTTTCTTTTTCCCTTATCTGTGAGCCCGGGGCGGGCCACCCTGCCCCGGGTTTTGTTTTTAATCAGTCGAGCTCGTCTAGTTCGCTGTCGTAGTCGCAGGCGACGTTGATGTCATCGAACAGCTTTTCGAGCTCAGCCTGGGTGAGGTAGCAGTACAGGCGGCCACGGGTGAGGCCGGGCTCCACGGCGGTGCCAGCGGCAGGCTGGTAGCGCTTGAAAGCGTAAGGGACGACGTACTCCAGGAAGGAGGTGGTGAAGAGCCAGCCGGTGTGCTTGGAGATCATCCGCATGAGTTTGTCAGCGGCGGTACGGCGAGAGGCGGCCGAGATGTTCACAGCGTCGGCGGGAAGGTCAGCGCGGGAAGTGAAGATTGCGATGGGTTCCATTTGGGCATCTCCTTCAGTGAGGCGGGGAGGAAGCTTTTCTTCCTCCCTCATGACTAAAACAATACACCCCACTAGCGTGGGATGCAAGTAGTTTATTTACCCTTCCTTTGTGGCCTTTGCCACTTTCTTGTAGTCGGGGTCGTGAATGTCTCGCCGGTATCCCCTGCCGGGGCGGGCAGCCTGCCAGGCGTCTACCGTCTCGGGGAGCCAGCCATACGTGCGCCGCTCAGGTATGCCTGGCGTCAGTGTCGAGGTGACGACATAGATGTCGGGGACAGGGCCTACGCCGCGCTTGCAGTAGATTTTCAGGGTGTCACGGGCCAGGCTCAGGCGCTGGGCGACGGCGGCGCGAGATAGGTAGGTGATGGGCTCCGGGCGGGGCTCATCCTCCTCCCATCCCTGCACGTGCCGCTTGTAGTAGGCGATAGTGGATGCTTCCCAGCCCAGCAGCACACCGCCTCGCGCTGAGACGACCTGGACTTTAGGGGTGGGGAGCTCGTGCAGGTGACGGGCGAGGATGTCGCGGCGGGTATCCAGGTAGGCGGCCACCTGGGTGAGTGACCAGTAGGAGGGGGTACTCACTGCTCCCCCCTCTCGCTAGACCAGGCGGGGAGCCTGACAGGCGGCGGTGTCAGGAATTTAAAGCCCGGCGCGGGCTGCCGGTTCGGGCGGGGGCCGGGGTCGATCACCTCTACCTCCACACCCTGCATAGTCAGGGCTGCGGCTACCTGCCCAGTCAGTGCGCGGTGTGTAGCCACCGGCAGACGCTCCGCTAGCTGCGGATACCAGGTGGCGTAGTCGGCCTGGCTGCGCCAGGTGTACAGCAGGGCGCGGTCAGACTCTCCAGGTGCGAGAGTCGGGTCGACCTCAGTCATGAGGTCAAATTGATGCGCAGCTGCCGTTTCCTCCAGGGCAGACACCATGCCCATGATTTCCTGTGGGTCACGCGGGTAGCTGTCCCCACGCTCCCAGCCCCGGATAGCGGCAGCGCCGACACCGATGTAGTTAGCCATCATCTGGCGGGTGAGCCCCAGTGCCTCACGCCGCGAGCGCAGCGCGATTGGGGACCAGTGGTGTGTAACCAATTTTTTTTCTCCTATCTACAGGGTGGGGGTGGGGTGAGCCCACCCCCTGGTTTTGTTTTTGGTCAGTCGAGCTCGGCCTGGGTGCGGGCAGCAGCCCAGGTGTCAATAGTCTCGGGGAGCCAGCCTCGCGTGTGGGCGGGGCCTCGGCGGCCCGCGTGGTTGGTGATGATGGCGTCCGGCTGTGGAGCTAGACCCTGGTACATGAGGTTCCCCAGCTCTTCGCGGGCGAGGTTGGCGCGCTCAGCGGCGGCGGTGATGGACAGGCAGTCGAGGTCTCGCCTGGAGGGTAGCGGGTGGGCGGCAAGGGCCTGGCGGACAGCCTCTACACGGTTCGCGTCCCAGCCGCGAGCGATGGTGCGCTGGCCGTCGGTGATTTCGGCGCAGGGGCCGAAAAGTTGGCGTGCTACCTGAACCATGACTGGGTTGCTGGCCAAATCTGGTGAGATGCCTAGCTGGCTGCATAGCTGGGGTAGTGACATGTAGGATGTGGTTTCGATGGGCTCCATTTTGGTTATCTCCTTCAGTGAGGTTGGGGGAAGCTTTTCTTCCTCCCGATGACTAAAACTATACACCCCACACTAATGGGGTGCAAGTAGTTTTGGTACATATTTTTGTGTGTAGTGGGCCACTACAGGGAGTCGGTTTGCCCCAATAAACACTAATCCCCGGCAAGAGCTTGGAGAAAACTTGCCGGGGATTAGCACCCAGTCGCCCATCGCATGGCGCGTAGATAGTATATACACTGCCCCGCGCGGGATGCAAATTTAGTTTTTCAGTGACCGCCGTAGCCCGTCGGCGATGGCATCGGCATAGGCATCACGGGCGGCGCCTATAGGGTGAATCATGTCGATGTGGCCGCCTAAGATGTTGCAGGTGCCTGGGGCCATAAATGGGGCGGTGGCCCCGTCAGCGGCGAGGGCATACCACTGGGGAGCGTAGGCACGATAGTCTACCCACACGTCATAGAGGCTAGTATCAGCCCGCAGTCTGGCATCCACCTCTATTAGCTTCTGATTCAGTGCGCGATTTTCAGCCTGACTAGATTTATCCGCGCGGGGGATAGTCCCACACAGAATAATCTTTTCCCATTTATGAGCCGCCCTGCGCGCAGCAATATAAGCCCTAGCGTCAGAAACAGTTTTTTCTACACTCGCACCTTCGTTATAAACAGAATTAGTTGTTTCCCCAATAACAAGAAAATTCTTTTTGCCAGGCACATATAGGTTGTCAATGTCGGAGGCGTTTTTAATCATATCTGCCCAGGTTTGCCCCGGGATGGCAACATTCCCTGAATTAGCACCAGACCCTTTAACTAGCGCACCAAAATTCGCTACCTCATTAATTGCCGGTGCGATCCAGCGTGCATAAAGCGAATTACCGTCCACCGCAATATAGTATGATTCGTCAAAATCTTTGCGCTTAGGCGCTTGATTTAGTGCGGCATGGGCGGCCAGGATGCCCACCAGCGTCTCATACCCACTCATACTGCAGACTCTCCGGCCACCAGCCAGTTAGACACAGTGAAATCACTGCGGCTATTGATGCGAGGCTGGATACTTGTCTCGCTGTGCGCAAACTGTTTGGGAGTCATGGCGCCTATCATGCTCCACGTTTTTTGGCCCGCAGGCATGATATATGCGACACACTTAGAGCCATCAAATTTCAGCCTAAAAGAATCACCGCTAGCAGCTTTAACTGTAGTCCCTGTAATTCCTGCACCATTAGCCGCAAATTCATACACCCCATTAGGGTTAACACTAATAGCTGCCAGAGTTTCATTATAAGGGTAGGCGTACATGCCGAAATTAGTGCGCAAATTATCTGCACTGATTGTCCCACTAACCACAAAAGGTTTATTTATCGCAAGCTGATTAGTGCCAACTAGTAACAAATCGCCTGATTTTGTTTTAGCTGCCTGCTCGGGCGACACATCCTCAAGAAAATTCCACCACTCGGACTGGCCGCGCTTATTATCGGCCAGCTTTTTCTGCACATTTCGGGTAACTTTAATTGTGCGCACACCGTCAGAGTCAATGACGGTGTTGCAAATAGCCATTTTCCCAGTTTCCGCCCAGCCATTATCCATGATTTTCGGCAGCACCATCCGTACCGGAGGGAGAGAGGCTAGCACCTGATCGATGTCATCCAGGTCGCCCGCCGCGTAGCCCATCCAGCCAGCAGCCACGCGGATAAAAATCAGGTGTACCTGCTGACCCACCTCACTAGTCAGCGAGGGGACACCCAGCGGCCAGGTCACCCCCGCCGGATGCTCCAGGGAGGCCATGCCCGCCGCCGATTTAGTCACGAGCACCACCTGCATGGGCACACCCTCAGCCAGGGTATACGTGTGCGCGGTGGACATATCCACTCGCTGAGTGGGGGTGCCTCCACTAGTGGCAGCTCCCTCTAGAGCATTAATTTTTGCCCGTAGAGCCTCCAAATCCTGGCGAGTAGGGGCGTCCGGGGGCGGAGTAGAGCCACCACCGGAGGGGAGTGCGTCTACACGCTCCGTCAGGGCGCTAATCGATTGCCCATTTTTTGCCACACTCTCACGCACAGACGCGAGCGCAGCCTCAGTTGTGGTTGCGGTTTGGGCGGCCTGGGTGGCGGCCTGGGTGGCGGCCTGGGTGGCGGCCTGGGCCTGTCTGATGGTGGCGCGTAGACCCTCTACGCTGGCCTCTACTGTGGTGACGCGGGTGGTGAGGGTGAGGTCGGGGCCGCTGGGGGCCTGGGAGGCGATTTGCTCT
>ERZ773196.1900-NODE-1900-length-11255-cov-27.595893_pt1 | contig 11255 bp, 9 predicted proteins | sample MGYA00581009_ERZ773196 | MGnify/ENA primary metagenome ERZ773196 (study PRJEB29015, sample SAMEA2738162) | human oral metagenome | biome: human oral; feature: human-associated habitat; material: saliva | place: China | collected 2243 ...
TGAAATCCTAATAAATTTGTTCCCACGACAGATTCTAAATCAACATACTTAAATTCATCAGGTAATTCAGTTTTAGGGTTTATTGTAACAACCTCACTTAACTTACGCTGTTCCCAAGAATACAAAAATAGGTAGAAAAGTCCTATTCGGTCTTTTCTACCTATTTTCCTTACATTTTGACGCCTAATAGGGATAATTGTTCGGCTATTTCTTTTTCAAGTTGTGCAATTTCTAGGTTATCTTGTTCAATCATACGATTGATTTCATCAAGATCAAGTTCTTCTTCTTCCTCAAATGTGTCTACATATCGAGGAATATTTAGATTATAGTCATTATCTTTGATTTCTTCGAGAGATGCAACATGTGCATATTTATCAACATCTTGTCTATTTCGGTATGTTTCAATAATTTTAGTAATATTTTCTTCGCTTAAATTATTTTGATTTTTACCTTTTTCAAACTCATTGCTAGCATCGATAAATAGTACATCACGTGTCGTGCGATTTTTCTTAAATACAAGAATCGTTGTAGGGATACTTGTACCATAGAACAAGTTCGCAGGTAAACCAATCACCGCATCAAGGTAATTCTTTTCTATAATAGTTTGACGGATCTTACCTTCTGCCGCACCACGGAATAGAACACCATGAGGTAAAACGATTGCCATTGTACCTTCATTGTTTAAGTGATATAAACTATGTAATATAAAGGCATAATCTGCTTTAGAGGCTGGTGCTAATTTACCATATTCACTAAAACGTGGATCTTTAAGTTTACTTTCATTATTATCCCATTTTGCAGAGTATGGAGGATTTGCAACAACCGCATCAAATGAACGTGGTCTATCAATACCATCACGATCAGGACCATCTGGCCAATCACTTTCAAGAGTGTCAGCATTATTTAGTGTCATATTATTATACGTAACACCATGCATCATCAAATTCATACGAGCCAAGTTATATGTTACCGTATTTAGTTCTTGCCCATAAAAGCTAACCGCACCTTGACGAGATCCATCAGGCAATTCATTACGAACCGTCAATAATAGTGAACCAGAACCCATTGTTGGGTCATAGACTGTAAAAGTATCAGTTTGAGATCCTATATTGCCAGTAACAATCTTAGCCAAGATTTGACTAACTTCATGAGGTGTATAGAATTCCCCACCTTTTTTACCAGCATTAGCTGCAAACTTACCAATTAAATACTCATAAATCTCACCAAGTATATCCTTACCATTTTCATCTTTATACTCGATCTCATCAATTTTAGTAACAACTGCATTTAAAGTCTTAGTTCGACCTGCTGTTGTTGATCCAAGTCCAGAATCCCCAAGATTAATGTAGTTAAAAATACCTCTAAAATCTGCTGCAGCTTCTTTATTAATTTCAGCATTCTTATTAAAGTTTTCAAATAATCGTTGATAATCACTAGGAATAACGGAGCCATTATGAATACTTTCAGTTAAAGAAGCCCATGTATCCTCAGGGTTAATAGCATATCCTAATGTGCCAGCAATATCAATCAAACAAGCCTCTAAACCTGCGTCTTCAACAAGCTCCTTATATGCCTCATTAACAGATTTTCCATCTGAAATATCAACCAAATCATTATTAACTAAGTACTCTTCTTGATGAATGGAAAGATATTTATAGAATAAAAATGGAAGAATGTAATCTTTGAAAGAGCTTGCATCCATTGTGCCACGCAAATCGTTGGCAATCGCCCATAATTGGCTTGAAATATTCTGTGCTTTTGATTCTGCCATACAAAATCTCCTTTATTTATACAAACATCTGTTGAAGTAATGCTTTTTTCTGTAATTTTAAGTGATCTAACTTACGCTGATGAAGGGTAATCATTTTAGCTATGTGGTAAAATAAACTACCAATTTTTTCTTGTTCATCTAGATTTTTTGGATATTCAATCATTGTATCTTTCAAGGCAGATTTAGATATTGAACTAACTTTTATGCCCTGAACTAATGGTCTAAGCTGCATCCTATAAGAACCCGAGTTTAAAAAATTACCCAAATAACCTTTACCAAATGTAATTAATGGCCTACAAGGAATTGTATGTAAGCCACTAAGAATAAATGGCTCATTTACATTCTGCAACTCAATTGCTTTACCAACAGTATCATCTTCAGCTGTATCCGAAAAGATGACATCCCCATCTCGGAGTAATGATTTACTAAATTTAGATAAATCAAGTTCAGAGTTAATGTATGGTATATCCTTGTTAGATCCATCTAGTATCTCATCAAATTTAACAAGGATATCACCATAATGAATATTCTTTATATTTGGATTTTTATAATTCAACGAGTCTCTAGACAGAGTATTATTTTGTAGGTATTCAAATATTTCGCCCAACTTACGCTGTTCCCAAGCATCAGTAAATCCAGGGAAACGAAGTTCAGGATATCTTTCTCCATTTTTCGGAAAAAGTTTCTGAAGTAATGCTTTTTTCTTTAATTTAAGATTATCTAACTTACGCTGATGAAGGGTAATTGAGCTATCAACCAGCTTAAAAAATTTACCAATTAAACGTTGCTCTTCTATCTTTGGTAACGCTATATTTGTTTCCAAAATATTTTTATTGTAAAGCCGTTTAATGGTACTTCCCTCTAATCCGGCCCATTTAACTTGATTATAAAATTGCAATAAGAATGAATTATCTATCTGACCATTATGATTAAGCCATACAATATTAGAATCTTGATAGTAAGCATCCTCACCATTATATACAACAGTTCTCCCAATACTCCCTGATGCAGATATTAGTATATCTCCAATATTGGGATAAGGATATTTATTCTTATATTCCTCAAAAAGCTCTTTACTAATAAATGAATCCGCATCGCTTCCAAATGTTCCTATTTTATAAAATGGAATTTCCCCTTTTGTAGTGGTTTGTTCCTTAAAAATACGTTTATTCATTTCAACGGTGGCCAAGTTTCCAAGCTTACGCTGTTCCCAATCTTCAGTAAATCCCGGAAATCGTAATTTAGGTACTCTCCGTTTTCCTTTACTCATCATAACCTCGCTTTCCTTTTATCATAACAACACTACCTTTCATTAATATAAGAATCTGCAAATTTATATAAAGCTGCCACAAGTTCATTGCCATATTTAATTTTATTAAGGCTTACAATATCTGTATCTTGTGCTTTTGCTTGATATTCCGCACGTGCATCTTTTTTTAATTTACTAATTCTACCTGTACTATCTAAATCCTGTTTACCAGCTGTATGTCGAGAGAATAGATCTAATATTTCATCATTACTGATAACATCAATGATTCCCCATTTTAAGCGGAAATCAAAAATATCATCTTTCATAATCATTGTATTTACATCTTCAATGACCTCTAAACTAGTTAACTTTACTGGATATTGGAGTTCTTTTCCTTCTGGTGGATACGTACCTTTATAAATTGCATCAACTGCATTATTAATTTGTTTTGCATATTGACGATCATCTAAAGCCATTGCAAAATCATTAATTTTTTCAAGATAATCTGCAGCTGCATCCATACGGCTTTCATGAACAGCATTCATTAATGCTTCAATCAATTCAGTGAGGTAATCGTAGTTAACACTAATTTGTTTTACATGTATCATACGTAGTTCAATTTGAGTAACTGGTACATTATGATTTTTAGCAATACGTTCTTTTAAATCATTATACAGAGAAGTAGTTAGCATTTCTTCTTGTTCAGGTGTCATTCCTAATAAGGTAACAAGTTCATCGGGATTATCATAGTCAAAGCCTATATCCTCTCCATTAATAACATCTGGATCATATTGTTTTAGCTTTGACATACCTGCGCTATATGTACGCATAAGGTTAAACATTTCTTCTTGCTTAGCGTCACTAGCAGGAACTTCTGTAAAGTTATCCGTCATATCGGCAAGACGATCTACCACATGTTTTACTTCTTCAAATTGTTCCTTGAAAGGTTTTGCTAAAACACCCGTATCAACTAATGCCTTTGCATCCACTAATGTGTCTTGTACATCAGCAGAGTGTTTATTCGCATAGATACTTAAAGCTCGGTTCATGAGTTCTTCGTTCTTAGCTGGCCATCTATAATTAACTATACGGCCCCACGGCTTTCCTTGGTTATCAGCAATACGGTTTGTTCTAGAATAAGCCTGGATTAGCATTGCATCCTTTAATGTACGATCCACATACAGTGTATTAAGTTGTGGTGCATCAAAACCAGTCAAAAGTTGATCCACAACGATAACAAGATCTAAATATTGCCCATCTTCTACTGTACGATTTAAGCGTGTTATTAACTCTTGAGTGTAACCTGATACATCATCTAATCCAAAACTTCTTCTAAACATCTTATTATAGTGTTTCATAGCACGTAAAAGACCATTATTTGTAGTTAATTGGTTATCACTATTATTAGTACTCATACTGAAAGTAATACCTACTTTTAACGTAGGTAGCCCTTGTTTTAGGCGTTCTTGATTGACTCGTTCAAATTCATCAAAGTACATTAAGGCCATTGGTGTACTTGCTCTATTCCCACCTACATGTGTAGTAAGCATTGCGTTATAAGCACCATCATTAGAACGATTTCTCCAATTTTTAAAGATATCCTCTACAACCAATTTTACGTGATCTAGATTATTATCATAAAAACTTGCTTCTATCATATCATCCATATCATCATCAGTAAGGTTAGCAATCTTTCGTTCAATATCGACCTCATTCCAATTAGGATATTTCTCTTTATAAAACTTGGGTAAGTATTCTAGTTTCATTTTGTCTTCTGCAATTGTAGTTTCAAAATCTACCTTGAAACCTAATACATTTTTATCTGCAATAGCTTCTCGAATAGTATATGCATGTAACAACTTACCAAAAACTTCATGTGTCTTAGTACCTTTTTTGCCAACTACCTTATCAAACATAGGGGTTCCTGTATAACCAACCCAGGCAGCACCTTTGAATACTTTTTGTAACTCTTCAAAGCTTTCACCACCGGTAGATCTATGCGCCTCATCGACAATAAACACAAAGTTCTTCTCAGGTAGCACAAAGTCTCTACGGTTAATGAGAGTGTTTAATTTTTGCACAGAGGTAACAATAATGCCATACCCTTTTTCATTTAATTTTTTCTTTAACGCTGAAGTGTTTTCTGTTCCACCAACGGTATCAATTTGTTTACCATCAATATCAATAGACCCTTCAGGGTCATAAGCCTTATAATTTGCTTCTGTTTGTTTCGTTAATGCTATACGGTCAACTACGAATACTACCTTATCTACATTTGGCATACGACTCGCCAACCATGCAGTTTTAAAACTAGTAATCGTTTTACCAGATCCTGTAGTATGCCAAACATAGCCTAATTTATTAATTGGTAAATCAAAGTCAGCATGTTTTAATTCATTTAAAACTGCTTTTGTGGCATATACTTGATAAGGACGCATAACTTTAAGCATTTGTTTATTCTTAGTACCATCGAGAATAGTAAATAATGTAGACATTTGATGTGCCATTGGTATGCTAAGGAACATATCGGCAAAGGTAGTCCAATTACGAACAACCTTGTTATCATTAGGGTTCTGCCATTCAAAAGCAAAATCTTTATTAAACAAATCAGCCGTAGTATTCGCCATATATTTAATGCGATTAGGAGTCATTGCGACTAGAATTTGAACAGTTGAGAAAATATCACTGTACTGTTTTTCTTGAATATATTGATGCATTTGATTTAATGCTTCATCTACAGAATGTTTTACAGATTTTTCCTCAATTTGAATAATTGGCAAGCCATTAATGAGTAGTGTTGTATCAAAACGACGTTCTGGGCGACCTGCACTTTGTGGTTCTCTCTTAACTTGGCTAACCACTTGATAAACAGTATTACCTGCCCCAATTTGTTTTTGATCAAATACGGTTAAAAACACATGGCGACCATCATCTAGATCGACCTCTACTTGCGATACGCCATTGATACCATATAAGAACTGTCCTGCTTGATATGGAGTATATAGTTCATTAATTACCTTTTGAACTTGTTTAAATTCCGTATCACTTAATGGTTGTGTCAATTGATTTTGATTCAATTGATATAAAATCTTACGGAAATTCTCCCAAAGAGCCTCTGTTGTTTTTATAGTTGGCTCATATTTCCAAAGTTTACTTTTATAAACCTTCATATTACCATAAGCATCTGTTGAATCGCCTATTTGGTTAATATTATCTGTATTAGTAACAATCCCAGTTGATAACTGCTCAATTAATTTATTCTCAAATTCTAACTCTGTCATATTAGTTTACTCCCTGTAAAATGATAATTGCTTTCCGATAGGTATTATCTGCCACACGTTGTTTTAATGCTCTTAGTCGTAATTGTTTAAAATAAATATCCCCCATAATACGTTGCGTTTCTATTGATGGTAGTTTTGGTAACTGTATTTCTTTTAATAAGCTAAGACTATATCGTACAACCTGACTTCCCTGTAAGTTTTGTTTGAACTGCTTTTTAATTTTAGGATTCTCATTAATCAAATAAGCCATAAACTTTTTATCTATTGGCATATTTAAAGGCTCCATCCGAGCATAGTTTTGAGTAAAAAGATATCCCTCATGATCCTTAGTAACCAGTGTAGCCATGCCAGATATTGTACTAAATATTAAATCTCCGGCTTTAAGAATAGAGCCTTTATACTCTGTACGAATTTGTTTCCTATCACTCATTGGCCCAGGTACACCAGTTAAATCTTCATATAACTCGTTCTGTCCATACATTGTATACAACACTGCGTTTTTACTAGTACTTTCCTCAAGTCGATATTGTGACACCCCTGTATTACTATGAAATATATCTTTAATATACACTATATCACCTCTTCTCTGAAGATAATTTTCATCTTATTTTTATTTTTGCATGTAAAAAAATTACACCATATAACTTTTAATTAAAGTATACAGTGTAATTCATATAAAAACAATTATATTTTTGTAATTTTTAAAAATTATACTTTTTCATTCTTTATCTGTTGTTCACGAATAGATTTTAATGTATCACCTGATTCATTCTTCCATGCTATCAAGCCATTTGTTTGTTGACCAATGAGAAAATTCGCTGCTGTTGACGGACTATTTAACAAAACATCTTCAAGTAAACAATTATTCTGATCCTTAGGTGCTCTATCTCTACGATTATGTAAAGATTCAGAAAGATGAGGTGCTGATTTCTGTGAAACTTTACTACCGGCTAATAACAAGAAGCCTTCATTAGTCTCTTTTGCGGTTCCCCATACATCTTCATTATTTACACACTGATGCAGATATAATATATTATCACTCGTTTTACTAATATCTAAATTTACATTATTTACGGGTGTAAATAGTTTTTTACCGAGTAAACCAATTGGTATCATTGAAAACTCTAAATATTCATTTAACTCACTAACTTTTTCTTCAGTAACATTTCCTGTGGTTGGCTCAATACTATTGTCAATCTTATATCTACCTGTATCTCTTGCCAAATTATAGTATTTATTTTCTAAATAGTTTAATTCAGTTGGTCCAAAACTATCATTCAATGTACTAAGTACAATTGCTTCTGTCCAAAAATCTTTTTTCTCATCAGCATCATGTTCCATCAACCTTAAAAGAACACCCTTATCATTTTTCCTTATACCCGCTTGTCCTATATATACCATTGGTTCATCATTATCATTTGTACCAAAGAGCATATATATTGAACTTTGATTTAATGCGGGAATATCTTTACTTTCATTTAATAAAGCACGTGGAATTTTATAAACCACTCCTGTCCAATTAGCTAAAGTACATTTAGTACGACCTGTAACCTCACCATCTAATAAGAATAGGCTCACATTTTTAGATTTTTTCATATATTAATATCCCTTACCAAATATACTACTCGATATATTCATTCTTCATTGATCTTGTAAAGCTTAATATCAACTTTACTTTTTCTCCACTAGTCGATAGTTCATATCCGCTATCATCTTTAGCTTCTCTAGATCTTCATAATGTTCTATATACCTTTAGGCATAGCTCCCATCCCCGCTTGACTTTTAGCGTATTTGTCTTTGTCATTTGCATTATCCACATATTGAACTATATCGCGTAAGTCTTTTGATGGTGTTTTATAATCTAAATCTGCCATTATAAAGTGAGTATATAAATATTTATCATCATAGAGCGATTGAATGTACATTCTAGATGTAGATCGTTCTACTTCCATATACATAGCAGGAGTAGCATCATTCCAAACTGTTGCGTATTGAATTGGTTTGTAATCAGAATATGGCTTATACATAATGAAGAATCGTATCAATTTATAATTAATTTGATGACGATTAGCTAACTCTTCTGGTTTTAATTCTCTCACCATAATACCTTCACGATAGCTTTTACCATCATAAATATAAATGGCATCATTATCAGGGCCATGATAGGTTAAATCACTTGATTTTAACGTTTGGAACGTGAATCCATTAATAGTTATCGGTTTTGTTTTTGAAAGTATTTGTTTTGCAGGCTCAATTGAAGGTAGTACATAATTAACTAATGGTGACATTAGCTCTTTATACACGTACTCCTGATTATGTGTCTTTAATAGTTCCAGTTCCTTTTTCTTAATCAAATCATAACTAATATGATAAGACAGCGAAGGATCTGATTTCACACCAAAGTTAATAGCTCCTTCTAAAGCTCCACTTTTAGTCTGCCCAATCTCCCATGTAGCATTTCTAACCGTAGGATAGGAGAACGAATTTTCCTTAGACGGGCTTTCACTGTTCTTACGAATAGTATAATGTATATTTCCTTCAATTAAGCGGAAATTTCCTTTTTGAACCTCTGTAGTTAATGGGTCCCCTTTTATAGTTTTACCAAATTGACTACTCTCTGGTACAGTAAATTTAATATTTGCCCCATTATCCTTAAGAATAAAAACAGAAGAAGACTGGTTTGTGGAATGATACAATTCCTTAGTAAAGTATAACAACTCATCTAGTGTCCATTTTTTAGACCCATTATTGTTATATTCATCTCGTATCTGATTAGCTATAATATTTTCAGTCTTTTGGACTTCATTGTCAGTCTTACGATAGTTCTGATATGCATCCTTTGATATTGTAGGATCTGCACCTGGTATGTTAATATCAATTGCTTGGCTTCCCAATGTCACACAACTAAAACATAGTGCAGCCATTAACACGCGTTTCATTATAAACTCTCATCCTTTCATATAATCCCTCTCAAATAGTATATATGTATAGAATATCATATTTTAGTTGACATTTAGTAGTATAATATAAGTATAGGATTAAGGAGATGATATATATGAAGTTTACCAAACGTATAATTGTCATGACATTATTAGCTGTGACTGCTGCAGTATCTACAGGATTTGCTTATGATTATGTATGCAATGGCACTCAAGCAAATTGTAATACCAATGCTCAATATAATTGTAATGCAGATACTCAATACAGTTGTAATACAAACACACAATACAACTGTAATAATAACAATACAGTTTGTAACAATACTAGCCAAAGTTACTGTGGTCAAAACCCTAATACTAGAGGATGTGGCGGATATAGAAGATAATATGGTAAATACACTAAAAGCCTATAGTACTGTGATATGTACTATAGGCTTTTATAAGTTTATAACAAGAATACTATTTAATGTATCAAAATACTGATAAGACACAATTTAAAGCTACACTGGTATTAGGAGTTCATGCGATTAAAGTATTCAATGGCTTTTGGTGTAAAACCAATATAGGTATTACCGGCTGCATATGGTCCCAATTCATATGGTTGGTAAACGAGATCAATGTTCCCCTTACCGCGTAAGCAATAGTTATCGGTTACATATTTTACACTCCATCCACTTGGAATATAGCTCTTTGTATGATTACCTGTATAATAACTTAATACATGGGATCGTAAGCCGTTATCCAATTGTGCTGCATTCGCAATTTTTACATAGTTATATAATGGAATGCGTTGACCTGTTACTTTATTATATACAAGACCTCTTGTATTATACATACCATGAGCAGCTCCGGCGTTGTAATAATAAGTTGTTAGTAGGATTGAAATAACTTGACTATCCTCATAGGTAACCTTATAGTTTTGAGAAACTTGATAAATATGTTGGTTGTAATACATATCCTTTGCTTCGAGCACATAATTTGCAATATCTGTATTAATAACTCTTTGAGCATAAGCATGGTCTGTATAAACTAAAGGATACTTTAAATCTAAATTTACATCGGATTGACTACCTGTAACAACGGTTGCATACGTAGGTACCGCCAACATAACACCTAACATAGAGGTCATACATAGCTTTTTAAAGATCCCCATAATACTGTCTCCTTTTAACAAACACCTTTAAATAGGTTTATTACTGTGTTAGTTCTACAAGCTATGATAAAAGTCCTCTTTTTATATTTCACTTTTCTGATAATGTATTCACTATATAAAATAGCAAGACTATCTAGTCTTTCACATTAAATATTGGGCAGAATGCCTCCTAATACAGCGATAATAAGCCCAAGTACAATCATCCATATAGATATAAACATTAACACAAAGGATGTATGTGTATAGATTTGTATAGTGAATTGGTTATAATTAATATCACCTTTAATCACCTTATCCCCTACTTTTTTCATAACTGCATCTAGTACAAAGGGATCTTCTGTAACGGATAGTCTATAGGTGCCTGGACCCGCATCAAAGGTATATAATTCCATTCTTGAGTGAGTAATGCCATTAACTCGGGCGCGCATAATAGATAGAAATAAAGGAATTGCCCTTCCCGTTTTTTCATCAACTACATTAAAACCAAATTCGCCAATAGGCGCCTTTGTAAACATTTTTCCACTAAGCCATAGGCCATAAGTACCTGCTCGCTCTAACGTAAAAGTGCCTTCTTTATTTACATAAGGCATTTCATAGAGCATCTTAGCTCTACCAAAGCGAATCGTGTATTTAATACCTAAATAAAACAAACAAAGTCCTAAAGGTATCAACAGATAAAATAACTGTTCCATTACCTACTCCTCCTCTATTCTCCCGCTTTTACACAACACGATATGTATTTTCAATATATCATACTTTCACCATACAAAAAAGGACCCTCCAAAGAGAGTCCTTAGTCTGTATTGTTATGCTATTAAGCGTTTTTAGCTACTTCAACAAGTTTAGCGAATGCTGCTGCATC
>ERZ773196.1904-NODE-1904-length-11246-cov-37.289340_pt1 | contig 11246 bp, 9 predicted proteins | sample MGYA00581009_ERZ773196 | MGnify/ENA primary metagenome ERZ773196 (study PRJEB29015, sample SAMEA2738162) | human oral metagenome | biome: human oral; feature: human-associated habitat; material: saliva | place: China | collected 2243 ...
ATTTCCCTGGTGAAAAATTTGGCAATGACCAAAAGTAAAATCTCAAAGGCAATAACAACACCCAAAAGCTTATCTTTCCTGAGAAAGTTCAATTTCAGTCGGTAGATGAAAAAAATAGAGAACAAGGATACCAACCAAAAGGCTCCTTGGTTTATAACAGATGCGAAGGGATTGGCTCCCAAGGCTACTAAACGAGCACTTGTTGTTGAATACACTACTATTAAACCAACTATGGATAAGATTAAATAAGGTATCAAGATGGTGTAATCTAAAAGATGCTTCTTTTCAATTTTCATATCTTTAAAAAACTCATACTTTCTATTACGTTACTCTACATTTTCTCTTAAAATATAAAGCTAACAGCTTATATTATAACACTTTGATACCTTAAACTAAAGTAAAAGCTAAATTAACCGTTTTCAGGACTGGAAATTTGATTTTTTATCTTACCTTCAGATAGGTTTTACAATGAGCTTTCTTTGATAACTTTGCTACTTCTCATGTTTTCTTTTACGACAAATAAAAAACGGGACCAAAGTCTCGTTTTTTTTGTCTTATTTTGTACCGACACTGATACGATTAAGTGCTCGACGGAGAGCAACCTGAGCACGTTGAACTTCATCAATACGGTCAGATTTAGTTGCTTCTTCCAAGTCACGTTCGGCACGTTGCTTGGCACGTTCAGCACGAGAAACGTCAATGTCGCGTTCACGTTCTGCTGAATCGGCAACGATAGTAATAAAATCATCTTTAACTTCGATGATACCACCGTTTACGGCAATCCAATCAACGTGACTCTCGTCATCCACACGACGAACCTTGAGTTCATCCACTTCAAGTGGCGCAATCAAGTTAATATGGCCTGGCAAGATACCAATTTGACCATCTTTAGTAACCGCGTGGATAAAGCTGGCATGGTGGTCATATTTCAGACCATCCGGAGTTACCACTTGTACGGTCATTTGTGCCATATCTTCACCTCATTAGTAGCCCATAGCTTTAGCTTTAGCTACTACATCCTCAATTGGACCTACGCTACGGAAGGCATCTTCTGGAAGGTTGTCATATTTACCTTCAAGGATTTCTTTAAAGCTACGAACGGTTTCAGCAACTGGAACATAAGAACCTGGTTGACCTGTAAACTGTTCAGCAACGTTAAAGTTTTGTGACAAGAAGAATTGGATACGACGAGCACGTCCAACCAATGTTTTTTCTTCGTCTGACAATTCATCCATACCAAGAATAGCGATAATATCTTGCAATTCACGGTAACGTTGAAGCACACGTTGAACTTCAGTCGCAACAGCATAGTGTTCTTCACCAACAATTTCAGGTGAAAGGGCACGTGAGCTTGATGCCAATGGGTCAACGGCTGGGTAAATACCCATTTGTGTCAACTTACGTTCAAGGTTGGTTGTTGAATCCAAGTGAGCAAATGCTGTAGCTGGCGCTGGGTCAGTATAGTCATCGGCTGGAACGTAGATGGCTTGGATTGATGTAACAGAACCTTTTTTAGTTGATGTGATACGTTCTTGCAATTGACCCATTTCAGTAGCAAGTGTAGGTTGGTAACCAACGGCTGATGGCATACGACCAAGAAGGGCAGAAACCTCAGAACCTGCTTGAGTGAAACGGAAGATGTTATCGATGAAGAGAAGCACGTCTTGACCTTCGACATCACGGAAGTATTCCGCAATTGTCAAACCAGTAAGAGCAACACGCATACGTGCTCCAGGTGGTTCGTTCATTTGACCGAAGACCATGGCTGTTTTCTCAATAACGCCAGATTCTTTCATTTCCCAGTAAAGGTCATTACCTTCACGTGTACGTTCACCAACACCTGTAAACACGGAAATACCACCGTGCTCTTGGGCAATGTTGTGAATCAACTCTTGAATAAGAACGGTTTTACCAACACCGGCACCACCAAAGAGTCCGACTTTACCACCTTTAAGGTAAGGGGCAAGCAAGTCGATAACTTTAATCCCTGTTTCAAGGATTTCAGTAGATGTTGACAATTCATCGAAAGTTGGTGCTTTTTTGTGAATTGGTTCACGCTCTGCATCTTCTGCAAAAGGTGCTTCCAAGTCAATGGTATCACCAAGAACGTTAAAGACACGTCCAAGGGTATCTTTACCAACAGGAACGCTGATTGGACGACCAGTGTCCAGAACTTCTAGTCCACGAGTCAATCCATCAGTAGATTCCATGGCAATGGTACGAACCACACCTTCTCCAAGTTCAAGAGCTACTTCGAGCACGATACGTTTAGACTTTTGTTCATCAGTATAAACGACCAATGCATTGTTAATCTCAGGGAGTTTATCACCGGCTGCAAACGCTACGTCTACAACAGGACCAACAACCTGAGCAATTTTGCCTGAGCTCATTGTTTTCTCCTTATGATAGTTTTTTGGATGACAATCATCCCTTTTTTCATGTGTGTCTAATTAAGACAAATCTCTAGCTATTCAAGTGCACTTGCACCACCAACAATTTCAGTAATTTCCTGAGTGATGGCAGCTTGACGCGCACGGTTATATTGGATTGTCAAATCGTTAATCACATTCTTAGCATTATCAGTGGCTGTCTGCATTGCAGTCATACCCGCTGCGTGCTCAGCTGTTTTGGCATCTACGATAGCACCGTAGATAAGACTCTCCGCATATTGTGGTAAGAGTTGATCCAAAATAGTGTCACGATCTGGTTCCAATTCAAACTTGGTCAACACATGACCTTCTGATTCATTGGGATCCAAATCAGCGATAGGAAGCATTTGTTCCACACGAACTTCGCTAGACAAACTGTTGACATGGTGGTTGTAGCACACATAAAGTTCATCAAAAAGTTCATTTTGATACATTCCTACTGCTTTAGAAATGATTTTTCCGACTTGTTCAAAACTAGGTTGATCTTCAAGGCCACGAAGTTCAAAAGCAACATTCATATTACGAGCCTTGAAGAAATCTGAACCTGTTCCACCAATAGAAATGATAGCATATTCATCTTCAGAATCATGGTCACGTTTAATCATGTCCAACACAGCTTTAAGAATTGTTGAGTTATAACCTCCAACAAGTCCTTTATCTGAAGTAATGACAATGTAACCTGTCTTACGAACTGGGCGTGCATCCAACATTGGATTTGACGAACCATTAATCAATTCTGAATGTAGAAGATCTGTTGTGATCTGTCTAATTTTTGAGGCATAGATTTGGAAATCTTTAGCAGCTTGCTCAGAACGTGTCAATTTTGAGGCAGAAACCATTTGCATGGCTCCTGTGATCTGACTCGTTTTCTTTGTTGAAGCAATTTTTGCTTGGATTTCTCTTAGAGAGCCTGCCATATGCTGTCCTCCCTATTTCTATTTGTATTCTGATTGATCTTTGAAAGCTTGGATAGCTTCATTAAGTACAGATTCCTCAGGAAGATCCTTAGTCGTACGAATAGTTTCAAAGATATCCTCATGGTGACTATCAAAGTAGTCATAGAGTGCTTCTTCAAAATCCAAGATTTGATCAACCGGAACACTATCCAAGAAACCGTGTGTCAAAGCGTAAAGGATAACAACTTGTTTCTCAACTGGAAGTGGTTTATGAAGCGGTTGTTTCAAAACTTCGATTGTACGACGACCACGGTTCAATTTCGCTTGAGTCGCAGCATCCAAATCTGAACCAAATTGCGTAAAGGCTTCAAGTTCACGATATGAAGCCAAGTCAAGACGAAGTGTACCAGCAACCTTCTTCATCGCTTTAATTTGCGCTGATCCACCTACACGTGATACGGAAGAACCCGCATCAATGGCTGGACGAATACCTGAGTTAAACAAGTTTTCTTGCAAGAAGATTTGTCCATCTGTGATTGAGATAACGTTTGTTGCGATATAAGCTGAGATATCTCCGGCTTGCGTTTGGATGATTGGCAAGGCAGTAATTGAACCACCACCAAGGTCATCTGAAACTTTAGCTGAACGTTCCAAAAGACGTGAGTGGAGATAGAAGACATCCCCTGGGTAGGCTTCACGACCTGGTGGACGACGGAGAAGCAATGAAAGTTCACGGTAGGCCACGGCTTGTTTAGACAAATCATCATAAACAATCAAGACGTGTTTTCCGTTATACATGAACTCTTCAGCCATTGCAACACCAGCGTAAGGCGCGATGTAAAGCAATGGTGATGGTTGTGATGCTGAGGCAGTCACAACGATTGTGTAATCAAGAGCACCATGTTTACGAAGCGTTTCTACTTGTGTACGAACTGTTGATTCTTTTTGACCAATAGCCACATAGATACAGATCATATCTTGACCTTTTTGGTTCAAGATAGCATCAATGGCTACTGAAGTTTTACCAGTTTGGCGGTCTCCGATGACCAACTCACGTTGACCACGTCCAATTGGAACCAAGGCATCAATGGCCTTAAGACCAGTTTGCAATGGCTCAGAAACTGATTTACGTTGCATAACACCTGGAGCAGGTGTTTCAACTGGACGGAAACCTGTTGTTTCGATGTCACCAAGACCATCAACTGGTTGCCCAAGTGGGTTTACTACACGACCAATAAGGGCTTCACCAACTGGAACTTCCATGATTTTTCCAGTACGTTTAACAATATCGCCTTCACGAATTGCTACGAAATCCCCCAAGATAATGATACCGACATCATTAGTTTCAAGGTTTTGGGCCATACCATAGGCACCATTTTCAAATTCGAGCAACTCACCACTCATGGCATTATCAAGACCACGAGCACGTGCGATACCGTCACCGATATAGGTAACGACACCAGTTTCAGTGACGTCAAAGTTTGGCTGGAAGTTTTCAATTTGCTTTTTAATTAAAGCGCTAATTTCTTGTGCGTTAATTGCCAAAAGTCACACCACTTTCTATTTCAAATTCGTTTTAAAGGTTTGCAATTGACTGCGAATTGACGTGTCAACAACCTTATTTTTTGCTTTGATGACGAATCCTCCGATGAGGTCCTCATCAATTTTTTCTACTAAACGACGTGTCTTAATCTCAAATTTTTGTGAAACAATCGCCAAAAGTCGGGCTTTTTGTTCCTCAGACAAGGGACTTGCTGATGTCACTGTGACATCGTAAGTATTGTCTTCTTGGTCAAAGAGCTCAAGGACCAATTTCAACACATCATAGAGAATGTTGGCACGGTCATTGAGTAAGATTACCTCAAGAAAATTGTTCATATACACTGAACAAGACTCTTGAAACAAGCTCAAACTTTCTTTTTTAGCTTCACTTGTCACATTTTCCTGCGACAAGAAGGTTTTTAGATTTGTTTCAGCAAAAACTGTTAGGATTTGCCTTACTTCTTCTTGGATTGTTGACACGGCGTCTTGTTCAAAAGCGACTTCTACCAGGCTTCTGGCATACTGCTCAACAAGAGCTTGTGTTTTCTTATCCATTAAGCATCTCCTAATTGATCAAGATAGCTATCAATCAAGTCAGATTGCGCTTTAGCATCAAGGTTTTGTTTCATAACTTTTTCCGCCAAGAGGACAGTCAAGTCTGCAACTTCACCTTTAACTCCAGCAAGTGCTTCCACACGGCTTTGGGCAATGTCTTGATTTGCTTTTTCTTTCAAGCGTTTAGCTTCATCATGTGCTTCTGCAATGATTTTTGATTCTTGAGTTTTACCAGTTTCCTTGGCCCCATCAATAATTTGAGCTGCCTCAGTGCGAGCACCCGCTAACTCATCTTGACGTTTTTGTGCCAAGCTTTCTGCTTCTTGACGAGCATTTTCAGCACTATCAATATCTGTGGCAATTTTCTTTTCACGAGCAGCAAAGATTCCTGTAATTTGATCCCATGCGAATTTACGGATGAGGTAATACAAGAGAAAAACTGAGCCGAGTGTGATAATGATATTACCAAGTGTCGTACTATTAATCAGTAATGACATTTCATTTCTCCCTTTCTTAATTATTCTTCGTTGACTTTATCACCAATATAGTTTGAACTTAGGATAATAAAGACATAGGCTTGGATGAAGCCGATAAAGGCTGAAAAGGCAACCCAGACAAGGTTCAAAGCAAAGGATACAGGTGCTGCAAAGACAGACCATGTCACCAATTTAAGAATCAAGCCAGTAAGTACCTCACCAGAATAAATGTTACCAAACAAACGCAAGGCCAATGAAGCAAGGTTGGTTAATTGTTCCAAAATGTTCATTGGGAGCATAGCTGGGTATGGTGAAAGGTAGCCCTTTAGATAGCCTTTAAACCCTTTTTTACGGATCCCCTCAATATGACTAATGAGGGTAATAATCAAAGAAAGAGTGATAGTAACACCGAAGTTCGATGTTGGAGAAGTCCAAAAATTGTAATGCTCACTTTTTACAGATACAAGCAAACCTAAGTTGTTCGCTGTAAAAACAAAGGTGAAAATTACAAACAAGAGCAAACTATAATTTTTTGTGAATTTTCCAAGATTTTGAGAAATGGTGTTGTTCACAAATTCATAGATGAACTCAAGTACATTTTGTTTTCCCTTTGGTTTAATGGTCATCTTACGACTTGACCAAAAAACCACTCCAAAAACGATAATTACTGTCAAGAGAGACATGGCAAGGATCGTCAAGTCAAAATCAATCCCAAATAATGAGACGGTTGGATTACTTGTAGTTTCCACTGCTCATCCCTCCTTCATCTTTTTTATTTGTCTATTAGACAATGTAGCTAAGGGCAAACAATACGAAGAAGGTACCTTCGATGAAGGCAACACCAGTAAACATCAATGTTTGAAGTTTGCTAAACATCTCAGGTTGACGAGCTGCAGCTTTAGCGATATTGGCAACGAGGATACCCTCACCAAGAGATACACCCATAACGGCCAAACCGAGGGCTAAGATAGTTAAATTCATAGTAGAATTCTCCTTTTTAATTATTTTTACCCTGCTATTTTAGTCCTATTTTCCACGAAAGTCAATGAATTGACGGTTTTTTAGACGTTTTCACTGACTTTGCCTAACGTTTTCATTTCACTTACATAAGCGTTTACTTTTAATGAAAAACTTTCTGCTTATTTCACAAAAACAAGCCTAACTATGGTAGGTTAGACTTGTTTGGGAAATTTATGAAAAAAGAAAGATACACTGTCTGACTTAAAACCAGAACATGTAAGCGCTACCGAACGACGTTCAGTAATACTTATTAGGATGGTCATAGTATAGCTTGAGTTACTTAAAGAAAGCTGAAGGGGAAATTATTTATAAAATATGAAAATAATTATTTATTCTTCGCCACCCATCCAATAGCATCTGATGGGGGATTATCAATATCAATCCAGATAAACTCTATTCCAATTTCTCCATTTTTGAATTTGCTTAGACGAATACCATTGATTTCTAATTCATATAAACGTTGGGCCGTTAGATATGGACCTCAGTAAAATTTATTTAGTTTATAAGTTATTTAAAACAATTATTTAATCAAACTGTTTAGTAAAACATATCCTTTATAAATAACTTTATTTTTTCTTATTATAAAATATTAGTTAGATATCTTTTCTTCAAAATATGATAACAAACTAGGAGAAACAATTGCATGCTTTGCGAGGTGAGATAGTAATGTTTCTTCAGTTGATTTTAAAGGTAAATGTGTCTTACACCCATAGAAATATTCAATATACTTAAGAAAACGAATTAAAAATTTGAAGTCTTCTTTTCCTCTAAAAAAATAATTAATATCAAAAGGTTTCATCTTTTGATAATACTGTACAAGTCTAATAATACCTTTCTTTTTGGACTTGAACCGACTTAATAAATCTATAAAAACACTAGTATCTTCGCCTTTACCTTTTAATTTAGCTATTTTTTTGGCTAACTGAATTTCATAGCGTGAAACTAAATATTCAATATCTATATCATCTAATTGTTCACCATTAATACCTGCATTAAGAAATACTATAGAAAAATCTTCTATGTCTATACAACTAAAAATATTGAACTCTTGCAAATCCAACACAAATCTATATTTTAAGCACAGCATACAGAATAAATTAAAGTCAGTTAATTTATCAATAAAATTCTGATGTAACTCTTTATATTTAGATACTATATCATCAAACTCTATTGTTCCCTGATTGTATCCAATCTCTTCCTCTATGATTCTCTTAATGACTTCAGCGGAAGTATAAAAATTCTCTATCGAATAGAAATCAGTTTGATAGATCCCTTCATAAGGAGATTGCAATGAACCTATTTTTTCATAATCTTTGTCAATGAAAAATAATAATCTCTTTTGTGGGAACAGTGGGTCCTCTGTACGAATTTTTTGATATACTTTTAAAACTCCACTTTTCCCACCACATTCATACTGATTAAATGAAGGGTAGCTTTTCAACAAACTATAATGAACCTCTTTAAATTTATTAAAATAATAGAATCTATCATAGCCTTCAAAAAAGAAATGATAGGTATCCATATTCGTATTTTTTCTTTGAGAAAAATCAAGCCATGCAGATGCCGCATTTTTGGATTTTTCTCTCATTTCCTCTGCTCGACTATTCTTCGTCATTATTCTTATCCTCACTAGAAACTTCAAAATCAGAAACATTATCAAATAGGTTTTCAAATATGAAAGGAGAATGTGTAACTGCAACTAGAAAGAATAAGGAATTAGAGTTAGAGATGTCCACTAGGAATTCCCTTTGCCATTCAATTGACAATGATAACTCTGGTTCATCAAATAATACAATAGTTTTTTTATCTTCCAATAGTATTTTTGAAAAAATAGATACCAATTGTTTTTCACCAGAAGATAGTTGATTTAACTCAATTTTTTTCTTCTCTCTGGAATAAATAGCTATGTCTAAAGAGGACTGATCATAAACAAACTCTTTGTTAATGAAGTATTTGTTTACGACATCAACAAAACGTTTAATTCTATTATCTATATCACTTAATTTTGAATAATTTTCCAAAATTTTGTTCAATAGATTCATAAGATACTTATCTTTATCCTTTGAAAAACCTTCTTTTTCAAATTTATCTATAATAATATCAATCGTTCTCTTTTCAACCTTACTGCCTAAACGACTCAATGCAATTCTAATTGTTTCGGAATCAGATTTTTCAAGTTCTGAAAATTCAAAATCGTCGTCAGTAGTATATTCATTTAACAAACCTGTTGTCATTTGTTCATAGTTTTGGCTTGTAACTGTTTTTATACCATTTAAAATATTATCAATCTGTTTTTTGACATCTTCCATTCCAAAATTTATCAAATTTTCTTTTATTTCTTCACGGAATGGTAGGTCAGTAATATCATTGTTTGCAAAAATCTCTTCTTCAATTCGCCTATAAGTTGGGAAGTACAAGATTTTTTTATCTTTTTTAAAATCCTCTATTCTATTAACAAAAGTTCTAAAAGGATTCTCGTACTCACAATTATGTGAATGAGTTAGATGAGAATCGTCATAAATAACTGCTAGAGAATACAGAAAATAATTATAGGGAATCCTAGGATTATTAATCCTATTTTTCTTATACAGACTCTCATGATTTAACTTTTTAAAATCAGTCGCATTTTTCACGTCATGCAGAATTGATTCATCTATATCTTTCATCCATCGTTCATACACAACATTGTTACCGTATAATTTTTTCTGTTTAAGCACCCTATGGAAATCTAATCCACCTCTACGATTAATATCATTAAACTTCCATAATGAATACTTCAAATAAACCTCATCCTCATTAGGGAAATCAATATAATCCATTACTTCCTCTTTTGAGAATTCAATTATCTCATTGTCATTAAATTCAATAGAGATTTTTGTAAAATCAATTTTTTTAAGTTCAACATAGTTACCACTTAGTAAATAGTATAAAATATTTAAAACAGTAGTCTTACCAACACCATTCTCTCCTACAAAGATATTAACAGCATTATTAAAATGTATACTCACCGTCTTAGAATCATGTAATCCTTCTATTGTAAAGCTTCTCATATAAACCTCCATTCAACCTATTATACCAAAAAAACACGGCATACCGCCGTGTTTCTAGGTTTATTTCACCAACTTCTTCATCTCATCAATACGTACAACTGTCGCATCGTATTTAGCTTGGTAGTCGGCTTGTTTGTCGCGTTCTTTTTGGACGACTTCTGGTTTGGCATTGGCTACGAATCGCTCGTTAGAGAGTTTCTTACCAACCATGTCCAGTTCTTTTTGCCATTTGGCCAATTCTTTTTCAAGACGAGCCAATTCTTCTTCGACATTGAGAAGGTCAGCGAGTGGCAAGTAGATTTCTGCACCTGTGATGATGCTTGACATAACCAAGTCAGGTACTTCTACATCTGCTGCAATCTCCAAGTGTTCTGGATTTGTGAAGCGTTTGATGTAGTTGACGTTATCATTGAAGAAGGCATCGAGCTTGCTGTCGCTAGTCTTAATCAAGATGGTAATTGGCTTGCTTGGCGCCACGTTAACTTCTGCACGTGAGTTACGAACTGAGCGAATCACATCTTTAAGAGCTTCAACGCCAGCTGCCGCTTCTTCGTTTTCAAATTCTGGACGAACCACTGGATATTCAGCCGTCACGATCGTTCCTTCAGAAATTTGGCCGTAGATTTCTTCAGTTACAAATGGCATGATTGGGTGAAGGAGACGCAAGATTTGGTCCAAAGTGTAAAGAAGGACAGAACGAGTGATGACTTTTTCATCTTCGTTATCGCTGTAAAGCACTTCCTTGGTCAACTCAACGTACCAGTCCGCAAACTCATCCCAGATGAAGTTGTAGAGGATGTGACCAGCTACACCGAATTCAAACTTATCAAAGTTTTCAGTGACTTTTCCAATAGTTTCATTGAGGTTGTGGAGAATCCAACGATCTGTAACGTTTCCTGCTTGACCAGCAGCCACTTTCGCTACATTTTCACGCGCCACATCCAAGGTCAAACCTTCATTGTTCATAAGGATGTAACGAGAGATGTTCCAAATCTTGTTAATGAAGTTCCAAGAAGCATCCATTTTCTCGTAAGAGAAACGCACGTCTTGACCTGGTGCAGAACCGTTTGAAAGGAACCAACGAAGGGCATCAGCACCATATTTTTCGATAACATCCATTGGGTCAATACCGTTACCGAGGGACTTAGACATCTTACGTCCTTGCTCGTCACGGATAAGACCGTGGATAAGGACATTCTTAAATGGTTGGCGACCTGTGAATTCCAAGGATTGGAAGATCATACGAGACACCCAGAAGAAGATGATGTCATAACCAGT
>ERZ773196.1906-NODE-1906-length-11238-cov-11.382366_pt1 | contig 11238 bp, 10 predicted proteins | sample MGYA00581009_ERZ773196 | MGnify/ENA primary metagenome ERZ773196 (study PRJEB29015, sample SAMEA2738162) | human oral metagenome | biome: human oral; feature: human-associated habitat; material: saliva | place: China | collected 2243 ...
CACGTTTTGTAGCTTCGTGTGCGAAGATTGCTCCAGACAAACCTGCACCAACGATCAGATAATCGTACATTTTATTCTCCTTTTTATAATTTGACGATTCGATTGAAATAAGGAATTTTCATTAATAAACTGACTACAATTATACTTATACATAAAGTGAATATTGGAAAAAGTAAATACGCACCTGTATAACTAAAACCAAGCAATTTTTCTAACACTTTCATAACATAAGTATGTACTATGAAAACTCCCATTGTTTGATTAGAAAGGGAAACAATCCACTTATATTTGCTTTCTTTCAAAGAGAGTGTCAATATCGTCAAGAAAACTCCTAAACTTACAATTTTTACAAAAAGAATATCATAAAAATATTCCGCAAAAAGATTATGGTAAATGGTTTTAGCTAAGAAAAATAGTATTACTGGGGTAATCAACAGCAACAGTACTGCAACTATTTTCATCCATCTCTTAAAACCATTTTTTATAAACTCTTTATCAAATTGAGCTACCAAACCTCCTAAAAAGTAATAGAAAAACCACGTCCATAATCTAAATGTTTGTATAACATAGGACTGTAACGGCATTTGAATTATAATATTTGCTAACTCAAAAATTAAACCAATAGTGGCAAAGAAGGATAGAATGTATAAGTATCTTCTTTTTGAATTTAGAATCTTTCTTAAAACAGGTAGACATAAATAAATGAGTATCAGTGCACCAAAAAACCAAAACTGAAAGAAATAACCTTTTTGCACCATCGAACCAATAATTTTTTTGACAGGATTAACTGCAAAATCTCGTTTAAGCAACCAAACAATAGTATTCCATGACGACACTGTAATTAGAATCCATTTTACTTTCTCCAGTATGTAGGAATAGGTTATATTCCTCTTTCCTAACAATAAATAACCATTGACCATAAAAAATAGGGGAATAGAGTAGGTACCTAAATAATATAAATATGCCAAAAGATTCCAAGAACCTGTTTCTTTAAATCCAACCATCGTTGTATGAAGTAGAACAACTCCAATACATGCAAGCACTTTTATTAAATCTAAATTAATATTCCGAGTTTTATGCATTCTATTTTTTCCCAATGATTTGTTTTAATTCTTTTACATCTACCACTTTCAGAGATAGAATTGCAAAAAGATAAATGATTCCGCCAAGCACTGCAAAAACTAGAACATTTAGGGTTGGCGAAAAATGTATTACTGTTTTTGAAGCTAGCAAAATGCCATACATAATGGCAGATGCTAGTACAATTTTTGCCATTGATCCGATTATAGGAACTTCTCTTAGATAAGAACGAGTAAAGAATAACTGTATAACCCAAACCAGCGACTCTGTTAAGACAGATACAATTGCTGCACCTATATAGCCCAGTTTTGGAAGCAAGAGAAGATTTAATCCGACACTAACAATAGCAGGAATTGTTGTTGAAAGCATGAACTCTCTATTTTTATTATGGGGAATCAAAATTTGAATCCCCATGATATTTGTCCAACCAATAAAGAACATTCTTAGAATCATAATAGCTATTGCATAGCGTGCATCTTGAAAATCTTTTCCCAGAAAAAAGTTAACAAAATCATCGTTTATAATTAACATACCTGCCATAATGGGGAAAATAACCAAATTATAAATCAGAAATGACATCTCATGCATTTTATTAACTGCTTTATGATTTCCTGATGATAAAAGATTTGAAACTCGTGGTAACATGACACTTCCCAATGAAGTCACTAGGGTCAATAAAATATTGACAAGTTTCAATGCTTGATCATAGATTCCTACATCTTTTGTTGAAGCTAAAGCTCCTAGCATTGTACGATCCAAAGTAACATAGAGCGATATGGCAATCTGAGGTAAAAACAATAAGACAACTGGCTTCAAATGCTGCTTAGCATATTCCCAATCAAAGTGCGGTTTCCCAATAAACTCTCTTGCCGGCAACCACATACTTAATTGTCCCAACAATTCAAAAATGGTAAGCAAGAACACATATAAATATAGGTCGCTAGCTGATTTTATAAATAGAAAAATAGCAATGACGCCAACTAGTTTCACTGTAATATTTCTGACTGTAATTTTTCGAAAATCCTCTAAACCTTGGAATAGCCAAGAAATATCTAAACCTTTAGAAAGTAAACTTAATCCTAAAATATAAGCTACCGGGTTTTGCATTAACGAAAAAGTGAGACAAAGCAAAATATAGAGAGTCAGTGATAAGATGGTTGCTCCAAGTTGTAAAGTATAAATTCCCCAGAAATTTTTACGAATTGTTTTTCGATTACCAGAAATTTCCTTTGTACCATAATTGGCTACCCCCAAGGTAGCCAACAGGATAAAGTAGGTAACAATAGAATTATAATAACCATAAGTTCCTAAATCATCAGAACTAAATACTCTGGTAACATATGGAGTCGTAATAATCGGTAAAATAATTACTAATAATTGATATGAAAGATTGTATGCATAATTTTTAAGAACCTTCATAGGGGGGCATATTCCTCACTTAACTACTATTATAAACGGCGAAAATTAATCTGCCCAAAAATGATGATGTTAAATATATTAAACTTTTTTGACACATAAATAACTTAACTAACCTCTACTTAGAGCTAAGGATACATATAACACAAGAACTTTAAACATCCTGATAATTATACCTATACTTACTCCAAGAAATACCCATCAATAATAATAATGGATTGTACATTAATTCAAAAAATTGTGGATCAAACATTGAGTGAAGTATCAATACAATAAAAACAAGCATCTCAACTGTATTAAAGTGTCCTCTTTTATTTAGTTGATAGAAACTATACCAAATAACAACTAGTAGAATCACTCCATAATGCAACAAAATATTTACAAAAGATGAATCAACGTATAAATAATTATCAAAAACAGACGTAGCCCTTTGTTGCAATTCCCAATCAATTCTTTGACCAAACATATGTACGCCATATAAAGATAATGCCTTATGTCCTAAACTTAGTCTTCCTGTCAAAGATACGTTTAAAATTTGAAAGAATTTACTGTTTGCGTTATAAAAATAAGTCAAAATGATAGGAATAAGAATCCCTGCAGTCAACGTAATTTTACCAATAGCATTCAGGATTTTTTGACTAACTACTTTATTTTTGAATATGTACACCAATACTAATGCTAGAATTGAAAGAAGGAAAGCTGATTTCGTATCAGTATTCACGTAAAAATAATAATTCAGTATTCCAAGCATTAGAATTTCTGACAACCTGATTTTACTTTTTCTCAAATATAGATAGACTAGAGTCAGATGAAATAAAAAATTAGCTCCGAAACTAGCATATTGGTATCCTTGGCTAAAACGGAATCGCCCTCCTAATTGAACCCTCAGCGTATTTTCAATAATGCCAAACTTTAATAGACCATATATAGAAATCATTAAGAGAACAATCGAAACTGTCCAGAGAATCAAAACTTTTCTAAAATTCACATTGTTTATAGAAATAATAAATAGGATTGTTGAAATTATTGTGAGAGCATCAAAAAGTTTATGTGTTGAAATTCCAATAATGATAGCCAAGCAGAAAGCTGAAAAGAAGAATATCAGAAACTTACTCGAGTGTCTCTCTAATAGTAGTTTAAACAGAAGTATGACAATAGACACTATCATAGCAACTATTCGAAAACGATAAATTTCAGGGTATTTATAGACTAAGTTTGTTTGAGATATAAAATTAAAAAGCAACCAAATAAAGAAAGCTGAAAAATATAATAACTCTGATAATTTTATTTTTATTTTCATATTTTTACCTAAGTTTGTTTAAATTATCCAATCTTATTTCGAATAGTGTTATACAATTTTGCAGATACGAGAAACAATATATATTTCACTTTATTTTTCCTTGTAACATTTGAATTCAGAATAACATCTTTGAAATATTGAATGTATTCTTTTCTAATTTTATTAACTTCAGCATACATATCTGAACTAAGCATAGCATGTACAATATGCAGACCATTAAAAACATAGCGAACATTTAAAGCCCTTCTCATTTCCTTATCATTAGGATAGTCTCGTTCGATATAGCTTCTATTCCATTCCATTGCCTTGTAAAAATCTAAGAGACGATCACTATACTTAGAATTTACAATACTTCCTGGTCTTCGATAGTATTTATAAAGATTTAGAGCACTAACAGCAATATTTTCACAGGAAGCAATATGCTCATAAGCAAGAGATAAATCTTCATACAACATCCCATTAGGATATGGAAACCTTAATAAGATTTCTTTCTTATATAGTTTACCACCTGAATGTGTCCCAACATAATTTCCATAAAACATTTGTTCTAAAGCTGTTCGACGATCTAATTTTCCAGAATATTTCTCTCTGAAATCTCCTAGGAAATCACTATTTTCATAGTTTCTAACTTCAATCACTGGAGTTGCTACAAGATCGACTCTATACTTATCTCTAAGTTTTACTAAATATTCAATGGCTCTATGGTCATAATAATCGTCTGAATCAATGAAAACAATCCAATCTGTTGAAGATTCTTTTACTCCAGTATTGCGGGCATTGGACAATCCCCCATTTTCAATATGCAAAACTTTTATTCTGTCATCTTCTCGAGCATATTGGTCACAAATTTCTCCTGAAGAATCTGTAGAACCATCGTCTACCAGTATAATTTCTATATTTTTATAGGTCTGTTGTCTTAGACTGTCTACACAATAACTCAGGCAGTCTTCAACATTGTACACAGGTACAACAATAGAAACCTTATCCATTATGACAATCCTTCCAAAATGATATCAACAACTCGTTTACATGCTTTACCATCTCCATAAGGATTACTAGCTTTGCTCATCTTGTTATATTCTTCCTCATTTTCCAAAAGAAGCTTGAAGTTCGTATAAATATTTTCTTCTTCCGTACCGACTAATTTCAATGTCCCGGCAGCAATCCCCTCTGGACGCTCTGTAGTATCTCGCATTACCAACACTGGTTTCCCTAGGGATGGAGCCTCTTCCTGCACACCACCAGAATCTGTTAAAATCATATAACTTTGGTTCATAAAATTATGGAAATCAATAACTTCTAAAGGTTCAATGATTTTCATGCGTTCATTATCCCCAAAGACTTTACTTGCCAATTCACGAACTTTAGGGTTTTTATGAATTGGGTAAACAACTTTTACATCTTCAAATTCATTTAAAATACGATTAACAGCATTAAACATATTTTCCATTGGTTGCCCAAGATTTTCACGTCTGTGAGCTGTCAACATAATCAACTTACTATCTTTAGCCCACTCTAAAATAGGATGGTGGTAGTTGTCTTGAACAGTTGTTTTCAGAGCATCAATAACAGTATTCCCAGTCACAAAGATATTTTTTCTTCCTTCTTTCAGAAGATTCTCCTTGGCCATTTTTGTTGGCGCAAAATGATAATCCGCAATAATAGAAGTTGTTTGACGGTTAAACTCCTCAGGAAAAGGGCTCTGGAGATTATAAGTTCGCAAACCCGCTTCCACATGCCCAACTTTGATGCCCATGTAAAAGGCAGCTAAAGCTGTGGCAAATGTTGTACTTGTATCCCCATGGACCAGAACAATATCAGGCTTTTCTTGTTCAAGAACTACTTGAATCTTGTCTAGAATACTGGTCGTAATTGTAAAGAGAGTTTGATTGGCCTTCATAATCCCCAAATCATAATCAGGAACAACCTTAAAGACATTCAGAACCTGGTCAAGCATTTCCTTGTGTTGGCCAGTTACACAGACAATGGTCTTGATTGAATCATTTTCCTTCAACTCATTTACTAACGGACACATTTTGATTGCTTCTGGACGTGTCCCAAAAACCAACATTACTTTTTTCATTTTGGTTCTCCTTGTATTTCTCTATACAATTCTCGATAGTTTTCCAAAAACATTGAATAACTAAATCTTTCTTCATAAGTTTTTTTGGCATGAAAAGCAAGACGATTTCTTAGCGGTACATCTGTTGCTAATTTGTCTATGGCACCAGCTAATGCACCTGGATTTTTGGCAGGAACAAGGATTCCATTTTTATCATTAACTATTTCATTTATGCCTGGAATATCCGTAGCAACCATCGTTTTTCCATTCATAAAGGTTTCGATCACATTCAAAGCCAATCCTTCAAACAGAGAAGAAGAAACTAAAAAATCAAAACTATTGATACATTCTACTATATCCTTGCGATATCCTAAAAATGTCACCGAATCTTGAAGATGTAGCTCTTCAACCTTATTCTCAAGTTCATTTCTAAGCTCACCATCACCAACGATAAACAAGCGAATATTCTTTACTGTTAGTAAAGACATAGCTTCAATAAGATAAGTCAAACCTTTTTGTTCAGACAATCTAGCTATACACCCAAGCTTAGTCCCATCATAACCGACAATATCATCGACTTGATTATCCGTTTCCTTTAAGATAACTCCATTGTAAATAACCTTACTATCAGTAATTCCTACGTCTTCTTTCAGGTTATTATTCACAGCTTCTCCTACAGCAACACTTTTGGCATTCTTTAAGGCAAATCTATATAAGGGCAATTTATCTTTAAAGACATTGTGAGCTGTATAAACATGTGTTAATTTTGGATAAACAAACTTTAATAATCGAATATAAAAAGCAGCCATCCGATGATGAGTATGAACTATTGTTATCCCTTTTTGTTTGATAATCTGGTGAATGCTAAAGAGTAGCTTTAATACCGTCACGGGATTTTTACTATCTATATCTAAAATTTTATGATGTTTAATCCCTTGAGCAGCCAGTTCGCTCTCCCAAAGCCCACCAGTAGACGCCACATGGACACTATCAAACTCATCTTTCAAATCCGAGCTCAATTGGTAGACAATTCTCTCTGCACCACCAATATCCATGGTACGTGAAATATGTAAAATATTATTTTTTTGATTTTCGTTTTTCATCTAATACTCGCTTAATAAACGTGACATTTCCTACGAAATAACGTTTAAAGAGACGTTTAGGTTCATTTGCCACTCGGAACAGCCACTCAAGATGTGCATGTTGCATCCATAGAGGAGCTCGTTTAATATGGCCAGATAAAACGTCAAAACTACCTCCAACTCCCATAAAGACAGAATTAACACCTTGATCCATAAATTTTTGAATGATGTATTCTTTCTTAGGAGAGGTGATCCCAACAAAAACAAAATCAGGATTTTTCTCACGAATGTCTTCTTGAATGCCATATTCATCTTCTTCAGAAAAATAACCATTGCGATGCCCAAGGACTCGTAAATTTGGATAATCTTTCTTAAAGATTTCCAACATATCTACTAAAACTTCTTCTTTGGCACCAAAAAAATAAACCGAATAAGACTTTTCATTAGCTAAATGAAGCAACTTTTGCATCAAATCAATTCCAGCGACTCTCTCAGGAACTTGATAACCCAAAAAACGGGAAGCAAGAACAACTGAAGCCCCATCTGCATTAATAATTTCAGAATCGTTAACAATCTTTTTAATAGATTCATCTGTTTGACATTGATTAATTTTGTCTGCATTCACTCCCATTAAGTGGAGTGGACGTTGATCAAGAACAAATTTTTCAACAGCTTGGACAGTTTCGTCCATTGTTAAGGGGTCAATTCTGACCCCCATTAAATCAAAACTATTCAATTTAATCTCCCCACGTAGACTCGAAATGACCCTTACGCTCAGCTTCTTTTGGCAGTTGCATGTAATCACCGTATATTTTTGTCAAATATTCATCAGGATTTGCATGACAACTAATTTTTAAGTTTTCAAACTCTAGTAGTTGCGGTTCTCCGAACACTTCTTTTCTTGCGAGTTCTCGTTCGCGGTAGGAACCCAAGACATTTCCGACCATAGTACTAGTCTCGTAATCATATTGTTTGATGATACTTTGTAATTTTTTGTTAATTTTTGAAGTGTTCAAGAGTTTATTTAATTTTAAGGCTCTTGAAACTTTTACAATCGCATTTTCGAACGAGCCTCTATCTCTCTCATGTATGCGATCAATGACGGAAATTTTAGACAAGGCACGATACAATTTTATTTTATTCGTATGCAACCAGTAATGGATTCCATCTTCTGGATAACCATCTAAAGGAAAGATATCAATAAAAGGACTACACCATTCATTACCAAATTGAATTTGAATAGAAGTATCCATAATCGAAGTATTACCAAGATTATCGTCGTGAAGTCTTAAAATAACACTTTCAGGAAGCTCTTTCTCACAGATTGACAAGAATTTTTCATAATCTTTTCTAGGCATTCCTAAATCCATATCGTCATCCCATGGGATAAATCCTTTATGACGAATGGCACCGAGTAATGTCCCACCCAAAGCGTAATAACGCAAATCATGTCTTTTACAAAGATCGATATAACTTTCTAAAAGTGTTAACTCTCCTAATTGAATTTCTCTCACTTTATTCATAGAATCATTTTGCTCCATCTCTCATCAGCACTACTTTTATTGTTTTTAATAAAATTTCAAAATCTTTCCAGATTGTCCAATCATCGATATAGGCCACATCTAGTTTGACAACATCATCAAAGTTGGTAATTTCACTACGACCACTAATTTGCCACAAGCCAGTAATTCCTGGTTTGAAACTCAAACGACGTTTTTGTTCAGGTGTGTATTTTTCGTATTCGTCCACTGTTGGAGGTCGAGTTCCTACTAGGCTCATATCACCAATCAACACATTCCAAAATTGGGGCAACTCGTCAATACTAGTTTTACGTATAAAGCGACCAATTTCTGTGACTCGAGGATCATTATCCATTTTAAACATACCACCCTGCATGGTATTTTGGTCCATCAATTGCTGCTTGATTTCTTCCGCATCTACTCGCATAGAACGGAATTTATAAAAAGTGAAATGACGACCATTTTTTCCTATTCGGGTCTGAGAAAAAATTGCTGGTCCACCATCTTTTCGAATCATTGGAACAAGGACTATGCTTACTAGCCCACAGATGATTAACCCAACAATTGCCCCTAAAATATCAATAATTCGTTTGGCAACTATGTGGCTTGGTTTATATAAGTTTGTAGAAAAAGTAACTACATTTAATCCAGCCATCTCATGGATCTGTTTATTTCTACCTAAATTCTTATCAAAGGCATTTAGATTAACAGTGACATCAATTCCCATTGTTTCAAATTGTGAAATAATGCTACCGATATCATAATCCTCACTAGGCAGGTTCACAAAAACTTCGTCTACAACTTCATGAGTTGCATAATTAATTAGATTCTCTCGAGGAATAACCGTTACTTTATTGTGTTTAAAATCTGGTTTATCTAGTACACTCACAGCAACAAGTTTCCCACCGACATCAGTTGCATTTAACAAACGGTCGATAACCTTCTCAATTCGGGATGTCGCAGTGATCAAAATGATTTTACGGCTCCCCTTTAAATTATGGTTAAAATGGACCCAATATTTTTTGATAACAAAACTCAGGAAATAATTAAACACTCCGTACAAAGATAGGAAGTAAATCATACCCCGTCTAGAAATTACAAATTGATCCTTCAGAAAAAAACTAGAAAAACTAATCAGCAATGCAAAAAAGATGATGTATTTTACTATCTCTATCAATTCGACGGATTGACTGCGTTTGAAAAAATTCTTTCCGTAGCCACTGATATAGAAGGCTGCAAAATGAAGAAAATACAGAACAAAAACCGTTTTTGCAACAATTTCTGTTTCAGATACAGAGATTAGTATATAAGCCAATATACTGACCAGTATACTCTGCAAAAACGCTAGAGTTACGTTGTAGAAACCCCTTCCTTCCATTTTTTACTCCCTTTTTTTCCTACTTATTTCTTCCCGTAGGAACCGTAGTTCCCGTATGAACCATATGAACCATATTTTTCAAGCTGAATATTAAATTTATTCAGAATAACTCCTAAGAATGGTGTTCCTGTTTGCTCTAGCTGATCTTTAGCTTTTTGAACTTCTCTCCGTTTTGTTGCAGAAGCTTCAGCAACCAAAATAGAGGCGTCACATTTTTGTACGATAATAGCCGCATCAATAACAACTCCGATAGGGGCTGTATCCACTATGATATAGTCAAAGTATTTACGCAAGGTCTCAATCATTGCTTCAAATTTGTCACTTTGAAGAAGAGCGGTTGGATTTGGTGAAACAGCTCCTGATTGAATGACAAACAAGTTTTCTACGTTTGTTTCACACAAACCATGAGATAAATCTTTGGTTCCTGATAAGTAGTCTGTCAAACCTGTAATTTTTTCTCGAGATTTAAAGACACCTGACATTACCGAATTACGAATATCGGCATCGATAAGTAGTGTCTTATAGCCTGCACGCGCGAATGCCCAAGCTATGTTGGTTGAAGTAGTCGACTTCCCTTCTCCAGGTCTAACTGAAGAAAGGGCAATCACTTTGAGACCATCTCCACTCAACTGGATATTGGTCCGTAGTGCGTTATAATACTCCTCAGCTTTTTTTACAGAGTTTAATCGTTGTTCTGATAATTCTAACTTTGCCATATTTCCCTCTTTACTTTAATTTCTCAAGATTTGGAATAACACCTAAAAGTGAGATGTGCATCACTTCTTCGATATCTTCTGGACGCTTCACTCGATCATCCAACAATTCAACTAAAAGTACGATAATCGTGACGAATCCTACACCTGCTATAGTGGCTATCATTGTATTGCGACGAATATTTGGAGACGATGGCGATGTCGCTGGTCTTGCTTCTTCAAGTGTCGTTACATCTGACACTCGTGTTACAGAAATAATCTTCTGAGCAGCTACTTCCCTAAGTGCATTGGCGATACGACTCGCTTCCTCAGGTTTCCCATCTCGAACTGAGATGGATACGATACGCGTATCTGCAGGGACTGTTACTGAAACTTTTCTTCCAAGAGTTTTGGCATCCATGGATAAACTTTGATCTACCACTACTTTTTCAAGTACATCCTGAGAGAGAATGATCTCACGGTAGTCTTTTACCAAGTAAGCACCTGCCTGTAGGTCTTGATTCGTCAAACCTGGCTTATCTGCTTGATTACGATTGACTACGTAGATACGAGTAGTACTAGTATACTGTGGCTTAATCACAAATGAGCTATAAGCAAAAGCTGCTAGACCTGCTACTAGTGCAGCTAAGACAATGAGGAATTTTCGTTTCCATAGCACTTTTACCAATTGAAATACATCAATTTCAA
>ERZ773196.1907-NODE-1907-length-11234-cov-20.824492_pt1 | contig 11234 bp, 5 predicted proteins | sample MGYA00581009_ERZ773196 | MGnify/ENA primary metagenome ERZ773196 (study PRJEB29015, sample SAMEA2738162) | human oral metagenome | biome: human oral; feature: human-associated habitat; material: saliva | place: China | collected 2243 ...
TCACCGGTCATGTGTACCGGTACGCCTTCCATCAGCAGCGACCCAAAGGCCAGCAGCTCGCCAAAGCCCCAGTCAATGCCGCCTTGGCGGCTCATGCTTTGGCGCTTGCGTAACAGGTTCATCAGCTTGCTGTGTACCTGGAAGCCTTCAGGGACAGATACCTGGGCGTCACCGATACGCTCAATTACCTCACGGGCTACCGCAGTGGGCTGTGAATGTGAAGTTTCGCCAGCCTTAGGGCCACTGTAGGCGGGGGTGTCAGCATTGAGGTGACCGGCGCGGGCCTCGTTAAGGATGTGCTCCAGGTTGTCGCGGTAGGCGTCCAGTAGCTGTTCACACTGTTCTTCAGTGAGGTCTCCGCGTCCCACCAGGTTAGTGGTGTAAACCGAGAAGGTGGAGGGCTTGCGGTCGATCAGGTTGTACATAACCGGCTGAGTCATCGAGGGGTCGTCACCCTCGTTGTGACCACGACGGCGGTAGCAAACCAGATCGATAATGACGTCCTTGTGGAATTCTTGGCGGTATTCCCAAGCCCAGCGGGCTACGCGCGCCACAGATTCGGGGGCGTCACCGTTTACGTGGAAGATCGGCACCTGTAGCCCCTTAGCCAGGTCCGAGGGGTAGGTGGTGGAGCGTCCCAGCGCGTTACCGGTGGTGAAACCGATCTGGTTGTTGACGATCACGTGGATAGTGCCGCCGGTGTGGTAACCGGGTAGCTGGCTCATGTTGAGCACTTCGTAAACCACGCCCTGGCCTGCAAATGCGGCGTCACCATGCACCAAAATCGGCAAAACATTGTAGCTGCCGTCAGCGCCGGAGCCGCTGCGATCTAGCTTGGCGCGCACAATACCTTCCAGCACCCCATCTACTGTCTCCAGGTGGGAGGGGTTGGCAGCCAGGGAAACCTTGGTGGTCACATCATCGGTGCCGGTGAAGGTACCGGTGGTGCCCAGGTGGTATTTGACGTCACCAGAACCCTGGCCGTTGGTCAGGTAGTTACCGTCAAACTCGTCAAAGACTTGGCCGTAAGACTTGCCGGCAATATTGGTAAGCACGTTTAGGCGGCCACGGTGGGCCATACCAATAGCGGCTTCTTCAATGCCATCATGTGCGGCGTCGTCGATCAGGCGGTCCAGCAGCACAATTAGTGACTCGCCACCTTCTAGCGAGAAGCGCTTTTGGCCCACGTACTTGGTTTGCAAGAACACTTCGAATGCTTCTGCCTGCATCAGCTTGGTTAGGATGCGACGGCGCTCAGCAGTATCAATGCTGGGAGTAACACCTTCCATGCGTTCTTGCCACCAGCGACGCTGGGCTGGGTCTTGGATATGCATGTATTCCACGCCCACATAACGCGAGTAGGCGTCACGCAGCATCTGCAAAATTTCGCGCAAGGTGGCACGGTCCTTGCCACCTAGACCACCGGTGGGGAAAACCCGGTCTAGATCCCACAAGCTCAGCCCGTAGGAGGAGAAGTTCAGGTCAGGGTGACGGCGCAGGCGGTAGGCCAGCGGGTCAGTGTCGGCGGCTAGGTGTCCGCGCTGACGGAAAGCGTGAATCAGCTCAGCTACACGGGCGGGCTTGCCGGCGTCGGCTAGCGGGTCGTAGGTGACGTCTTGGTCCCAGTGCACCGGTTCGTGGGGGATACGCAGGGCCTTGAAGGAGCGGTTCCAGAAGCCATCTAGCCCCATCAGCTTACGTTCCATTAGGCGCAGTAGTTCACCGGACTGAGCACCTTGAATGACGCGGTGATCGTAAGTGTTGGACAGTGTCAAGACCTTGCCTACAGCCTGGCGGGCCAGGGTTTCAGGGCTGGCCCCAGCAAACGCGGCCGGGTAGGTCATGGCGCCTACACCCATAATCAAGCCCTGGCCGGGCATTAGGCGCGGCACAGAGTTAAGGGTGCCGATCATGCCGGGGTTGGTCAAGGTGGCGGTGGTGTCCTTGAAGTCATCGACAGTTAGCTGCCCCTTGCGGGCTTTAACCACCAGTGCGTCGTAGGCGTCAATGAAACCGGCTAGGTCTAGGGTGTCGGCGTTCTTAACGCTAGGCACTAGCAGGCGACGCTCACCGTTAGCGCTGGGCACGTCAATTGCCAAACCCAGGTTTACGTGGGCGGGGTTGTGTAGAGCCGGCTTGCCCTTTTCGTCCAGGGTGTAAGCCACATTCATTTCCGGCATCTCTGCCAGAGACTCCACCAGGGCCCAAGCGATCAGGTGAGTGAAGGAAACCTTGCCACCACGCGTGGAAGCTAGGTGAGTGTTGATTAGCAGACGGTTTTCAATCAGCACCTTAGCCGGGATAGCACGGGCAGAAGTAGCGGTAGGAATCTGGAGGGAAGCCTCCATATTCTTAGCGGTGCGGGCGCTGGCTCCCTTTAGGGTGTCAACGCTTTCCACCACGCCGTTACTGGTTTCGCTAGCGTCACTATGCGCCTGGTTGTAGGCATAAGGGGAGGTGGGGGACTTGAACTGGGCTGTGGGGGCGGGGGGCAGGTCAGAGCGGGAAACATCCTCACTGGCCAAGACGGGGCGTCGGCTAGCGGAGGCGGTGGTAGCACCAGGGATTTGCACGCCAACGCTAGCGCTAAGCGGCTTTGAGGGCGTGGCCGGCGACTGGCCTGCTAGATACTGCGGGTTTTCGCTGAAAAACTCGCGCCATGATTGGGTTACTGAGGCCGGGTCGGCTAGGTAAGCCTCCCGCATATCCTCGACAATCCATTCGTTGGTGCCAAAGCCCTGAGCGAAGTCGTTCTCAGACACGGTTAGCTGCTCCTTATATGGCATTGCGTGCTAAAACTGTGGTTTAAGTCTAATACTGCAAAGCTGACTTGCAGAGTACTTTGTAGCCTTTAGTCCTAGATATTTTTTAAATGTTCTCGCATGTTGAGCATCGCTTGGGGTTGCTAGGGCTGAAATTGGCTGCGCTGCCACGATGACGGCGCCCGGCACCAAGGCTGTGAGCTGGCTGCGTGCTAAAGCTGTGGGCTTGGTATAGCGTTAGTGGTACCAACTAGATTTTGATAGGGAGCTAAACGCTGCATGGTCATTAAATGGCTAATGATAGTTCTGGGGGTGCTACTTACCGCTGGGACTGCGGTGTTTGTGGCCGGAGAATTCGCCCTGGTGGCCCTAGACCCATCGGTTGTTGACGCCCGCGCCCAGGCCGGAGATAAACGTGCCGGGCGAGTATCCAAGGCGCTGCGTCACCTATCCACTCTGCTTTCGGGCGCGCAGGTGGGTATTACGCTAACCACCATTTTGCTTGGTTACACCATGCAGGCCGCCCTTAACGAGTTGCTTTCGCAATGGCTGAGCCCCTGGCTGGGCCAAACCCTGGCGGCCACAATCGCCGTGGTTAGCGCCCTGATTGTTGTTAACGCCTTCTCCATGGTGTTTGGCGAGCTGATCCCCAAAAACGCTACCCTGGCTGATCCGCTGGCTGCTGCCGGTTTTGTCACCCCTTTCATCACCGGTTTCACCTGGCTGTTTAGGCCGCTAGTAAATCTGCTAAACGGTATGGCTAATGCTTTACTATCGCGCTTTGGTATTGAGGCTGCTGAGGAGGCCAGTGGCGCCCGCAGTGCCGGCGAGCTTACCGCTCTGCTGCGTCGCAGCGCTGAGGAGGGCACACTAGAGGTCTCCACCGCCCGCCTACTTACCCGTTCACTTGGCGTAGATGAGCTCAGCGCTGTAGATGTAATGACTGACCGTGGGCGCATTCACTGGCTGGAAGAGTCCGCCACCGCCGCTGACCTGGTGGCTTTAGCCAGCCAAACCGGGCACTCACGTTTCCCTGTCTTTGGTGACTCTCCCGACGACGTACTTGGGCTAGTCAACCTGCGCCGCGCTATTGCGGTGCCCTATGAGCGCCGTGCCCAAGTGCCAGTGACTTCCTCTTCAATCATGACTCCCGCCCCGCGCGTACCAGAAACCATGCCGCTAGCTTCCCTGCTGGTGGAGCTGCGTGGATATGGCGAGCAGGAATCTTTTGGGTTGCAAATGGCTATTGTGGTGGACGAGTATGGAGGCACTGCCGGAGTGGTGACTTTGGAGGACGCCGTCGAAGAGATCGTGGGGGAAGTATCTGACGAACACGACCGTCGTCGCGCCGGCATCCACCTAGACTCAGCTGGGCGCTGGATCGCCCCCGGCTGGAGCCGCCCCGACGAGGTTACGGCCCGCACCGCCATCCGCATTCCCGACGACGGCCCTTACGAAACCCTGGGCGGCCTGGTCATGAATGAGCTGGGGCGCATACCCCAAATCGGCGACGAAGTAACCCTGCCCGCCTGCACCATTTTGGTTGACGCTATGGAGGGGCGGCGCGTCACCCGCGTGCGCATCACCCCGGTTGAGCAGGAGCTGGAGGCTCTACAGTGAACCCCACTTTGGCGCTAATTTTGACGGTTATCCTACTGGTTGGTAACGCGTTTTTTGTGGGCGCAGAGTTTGCCATTACCTCCTCGCGCACCAGCCAACTTGAGCCTTTAGCCGCTGAGGGCAACTCACGGGCGCGCACAGCCCTATGGGCCGTGCAGCATATTTCCGAGATGCTAGCTACCGCCCAGCTGGGAGTGACTTTATGCTCCACAGGTTTGGGTGTAATTGCCGAGCCGGCGCTGGCGCACCTGCTGGCGACTCCGCTACATGCGGTGGGTTTAGGGGCTGAAGTGGCCCACGGCCTGGCGGTAGTGGTGGCGTTGCTGCTAGTGGTTACGGCTCACGTGGTTTTGGGTGAAATGGTGCCCAAAAATGTTTCTATTTCCATGCCTGATAAGGCGGTTTTGGTTTTCGCCCCGGCCTTGGTGGCTTGTGAGCGGGTAACCCGCCCGGCTGTGAGTGCCTTAAATGGCCTGGCCAATGTGGTGCTTAAACTTTTTGGGCTAGAGCCGCGCGATGAGATTGAAACTGCTTTCACCATGGAAGAAGTGGCTTCAATTGTGGAGCGCTCACGTGATGAGGGCGTGCTCAAGGATGACTCTGGGCTGGTGGCTGGGGCGCTAGAGTTTTCTGAGGAAACCGCCGGCTCAGTGATGGTGCCACTAAATAAACTCACCTGCTTGTCTGAGCAGTGCACTCCGGCCCAGGTGGAGGCGGAAGTAACCCGCACTGGTTACTCGCGTTTCCCGGTCACTAACGAGCAGGGCAAAATCAGCGGCTATATCCACCTTAAAGACGTGCTTTATGCCAGCACCGAAGAGCGTGAACAGCCGGTGGCGCCCTGGCGTTTGCGGGCTTTGGTACCCGTACGTGCGCACGATGAGATTGAAGATGTGCTTGCTGCCATGCAGCGTACTGGCGCCCATTTGGGGTGGGTAACTAACGAAAGCGGGCAGATGGTCGGTGTAGTTTTCCTCGAAGATGTGCTAGAAGAACTGGTAGGGGAAGTGCGTGACGCTTTGCAGCGCCACCAGTTACGCTAAGTGTTAGATGCGTCAGTTTAGCTGCCTCGCTAAAGTGACCAAGGTATGATACCGCTGATACCAGTGGTATTTGAATGACATAAGTCCGTAGAAAGTTGGGTGTGGATGAGCGATCAGCCGATGACACGTCGCCAGCGACGTGAGCTTGAGCGCGAGCGACAGGCCCAGCTGCAAAGAGAAAACGCCCGCGAGTTACTTTCGCAGGTTCCTGATGACAGTAGTCTTTCCGGGCGCGCCAATACGGCTTACGACGGCGGCGGTTACAACGACGCCGGTTATAACGGCTCCTATAACGGCGGCTATGGCTCTGGTGCGCCGGCTTCTGCGGCTAGTGCGCCTTCAACCTTCAGCGCACCGTCAACCTTTAGCGCGCCGGCTGCTGATTTCAATGCTGCTACTGCTGCCAGTGCACCTTCTACTTTTAGCGCGGCGGCTTCGTTTACTAGTGGCACTGCCGCTTCCGCGCCCAGTGCGGCCTCTACTTTTGGTGCCAGTCCTTTTGCCGGTGGCGCTCCCGACGCAGCTGCCAGCTTTGGTCCGGGTCCCTTCGCCGGCGGCACGGTGGCAAGTGCGCCCAGCGCCCCGTCGAGCTTCGCAGGCACTGCCTGGGGTAGTGGCCAGCCGGGCGCAGTTCAGCCGGGTGTTGCTCAGTCAAGCCTCGGCCAGGCAGCCACTGGCCAGGCGGGCGCCGTTCAGCCGGGCGCCGTCCAAAATCCTGTCGACGACGGTGTGGACTACCAGCCCACTCAGATAATCTCAGCAATTAAAGACGAGATTATTGACGACGTCGCTATCCGTAACTGGAGCGCGGCAGCGTCCGCCAAGGTTGCTAAAGCAGCCGACGCTGTCAGCACTGCCAGCGTTATCAGTACTGCCAGTGTAGCTAGCGCAGCTAGTGTGACCAGCGCCGTTAGTGCGCACACAGCAGCCTCGGCGGCTGGAGCGCAAGGATTAAATATAGCTGCTCAGGCGACGTCGGCAGCAGCTAACAGCGCTAACCTAACTCCTCAGGCTCCCGTAGCACAGGTAGACCAGACCCCGGCGCGCGGCAATCCACTAGAGACCAGCAACCCAGTAGAGACCAACTCCCTGAGCGAGCCCACCCGGCTAGGCTGCGGCACCACGCCGCCAGTTAAGCGTAAAGGCGCGGCAGCACGCCGTCGAGCCGCGTTTGCTCGCGTAGGGCAGATCTGCGCGGTTAGTGCCTTGGCGCTAGTGACAATTGTGGCGCCGGTGTCGGCGGCCATGATGGGGGCTGACTCGCCGCTAAACACCGCGCTGGGCGCCCACCGGGGCCAAAGTTCGCGCCAGGTCATCAGCGGTAAAGACTCTGTGGCCGGTAGCGTGGACCACTCGCCGCTGGAAAGCTCTGATGTGAAACTGCGTAACGTGCCTGATGCGGCCACCAAGGCACGTATCCGGGCCGCTTACGAGAACCCGGTGGTTACTTGTGCCCCGCAGCAGGGTGCCAGCGGTGACACCACGGCCTTTAACACCACCCCTGACGTGTTTAAGCCGATGGTTGCCGGTACCTACACGCTTTCTAGCCCCTGGGGTTACCGTATCCACCCGGTGCTGGGCACATCCAAGATGCACGCTGGTCAGGACATGGCTGCGCCGGCTGGTACTCCCATCTATGCGGCTGCTGGCGGCGAGGTGGTTGAGGCAGGCATGGTCGATTCCACCGGTACGGTCACCATTAAGCACGTGCTTGACGGCAAGATCTGGTACACCTCCTACCTGCACATGTACCAGGACGGTATTTTCGTTAAGAAGGGCCAGCAGGTTAAGGCTGGTCAGCTGATTGCGGCAGTTGGTTCTACCGGTTACTCAACCGGCCCCCACCTGCACTTTGAGGTGCGAATTAAGAACGACACGGCGGATGCTTCCACGGTTGACCCGATGAAGTGGCTCAGTGACCACAAGGCGGTTGAGCTGTCTACCGACTGTAAGTCCAGCAGTGACAACTCCACTTCTGGCACGGGTGACGGTAGCGGTACTGGTGACGGCTCCACCGGCACCACTGATAGTGGCTCCAGCGATGGCACCGGCACCGGCGGCACTGGTGGTAACTCGGCTGGTTTGACCGATAACTCAAATGGTTCCACGGGCACCAGTGATTCCGGCACTGGCACTAATGATTCTGGAACTGGTACTAACGGTGGCAACACTGGAACTAACGGTGGTACCGGAGCTAACGGCAACACTGGGACCTCTGAGGGAAACACTGGGGAATCCAACTCTGATGGTTCCACCAGTGGTGGCAACTGAGCACACCAACTACAGACAAATACAGGCAAAATACAAATACAGGCAAAATACAAATACAGGCAAAATCATCCCTTCCCTATAAAAATTCCATGGGGTTTTATAGGGAAGGGATGAAATGTCAGTATCTGTGCGGCAACTACGTCTGTGTCCCAGCATTGGAGACGGTGGGTCTTAACTGTTGAGCGGTGCAAGCTGAAGATGGCAACTCCGCCGACGGCGGCGACGGTGCCGGCAACATAGGTGGTGGTGACGGCGCCGGCAGGTTGCGCAGCACAGTGCCAGTGCCTATTTATATACAAAATCGTCCGTTCCCTATAAAAATTTCATGGGGTTTTATAGGGAAGGGACGAAATCTGCGTATCTGTGTGTGATAGTGTGGGTGGGGGAGGGACAGTCTGTTAGCGGCGTCGTCGGCGCAGCAGACTGAAACTGACAGCAAGCTACCTCGCACGGCACAGCTTTACACGGCAGCCCTACGAAATTGCAGATGACTTTTAGGGACCTCGACGGCTACCTTGGACTCTTAGCGGGCCTTAGTAGGTGAGTGCTTAGTTGCCCTTAGTAGACCTCAAAGCCGATTAGTAGCCCTCGATGCCGACGCGCCCTAGCTTGACCAGCAGCGCATCCTTGTCCACTGCCTCCCTCCAAGTCCAGCGCACCACGCGGGCACCGGTGGCCAGCTCCAGGGCATTTTCGCGTTGGCGCTCATTTTGGGCTATTTGTCCAGACGAGAGGTCAGTGTAAGTGCCGCTGTTGTATTTACCCAGGCCGTCAAATTCGCCGATTATATTAAAATCTGGCCAGTAAAAATCGACTCTGCCTACAAAATTTCCGTGATCGTAGATGGTTTCTTGCAGGCGTGGCATGGGCAGGTGCCCCTTGAGCATGACTGCGCGGCTAAGTGATTCACCCACCGATTCACTGCGGGCATCGGCATGTTTTACAACGTCGCGAGCTTTTATAACTCCTTTGCAACCGATACGCCGCCCCAATTCAGTCAAAATTTGCTGCTTTGTAGCTATTTTTTCGCGCAAAACATAGTCCACACTTGCAATTCCTGAATAGAAATCACGCGAACACAGCAAATCTGCAAGTGTATATAAAACATTGGTGCAGTACATCCCCTCGACCTGCACCGGCTGAGAGTCATAATGCCAGCTGCGGGTGCGCCGCCAGGTGGTGACCGATGCGTGGATCTTCAAACCACTAATTACCTGCACTTGGTTGGGCATAGGGCCAACCATGGGTAGCCCGTGAAGCAGCGCGGCGGACTCTCCGGCAAACACAGGCCACGGGCAGGGGCCTTCCTCGCGACACTGCCCGCGCACCTCAGCGCCAGCCTGAGCAAGCTTGCGAGCTGGGGTGTTGCGCCGTCGAGCGGCGTCGGCAGCAATATAAACTCGCAAAAGATGCAGCTCCTCCTGGGTAACGCGCTCATAATCGCTGATGGGGATGTAACAGCCGGGCATGATTTTGGCCAGCTGCGGATCATTGCCCTTAGACTGGCGCGAGTAGGAGTCCATACGGTAATTGGTGGTGGCCAGGTCGCTGCTGCGGTATACCGGGATGTCCTTGATGTTCATAGAACAATGATGAGGCCTAAACGCTAGTTAACGCTTGGAGGCTGTGGATAAGTGTATTTGCGCTTGGTTTTTATCCACATGTGGTTAATTTTGTCAGTGCGCGCTGGCTTGTACTCTCATGTGTTTGGGTGTGGGGTGCGTGTGGACGAGTGAGTCTGGCGGGCTGTGAACGCTTGGCTATGGGCCCGGCTGGGGCGACGTCGCAGGTTCTGCTGGTCAGGCGGGGTCGACGGCATCGGCGGGTTGGGTTGGGGCGACGACGTCGGTGACCGGGTCGGTGCTGGTCAGACAGGGCTGCGTCGCGGGCGTGCTAGGCCGACGTCGTCGTCAGTCAGGGGGAGGGGACAGGTGCTAGTTGATGCATGTTGCCTCTAAAAGTTCATGCATACCAACTGTTGAGACCTAGTCTCTCTAGTGCTGGGATACGCCAGTAGTGGCCGCACAAATACTGACATTTCGTCCCTTCCCTATAAAACCCCATGAAATTTTTATAGGGAAGGGACGATTTTGCCTGTATTTGCCTGTAGTTAGGCAGTGACCGGTGGCAACACAGACCAGGGGAAATTAATCCATTTATCTGTCTGCTTAAAAACATAGTCCGGTTTAATAACGCTGGTGGGCTTTAAATAAATTGTGGCACTGCGGGCATCCACTTTAGCGCTGTCACTGCCCATAGATAAACCTTCTTTGGCAATTAAATCCATAATCAGCTTCAGGGTTTTACCAGAATCTGCCACATCATCCACAATTAGCACTCGCTTACCTTCAAGCGAGGAAATATCCATATAGGGCTCAAGGATTTCCGGCTCCGCCATGGTTTTGCCCACGCCGGTATAAAACTCCACGTTTATAGCGCCATTAGCCTTAACGCCTAGCGCATATGAGATCGCCCCAGCCGGCAGCATGCCACCGCGCGCAATGGCCACAATCAGATCCGGCATCCAATCCGAATCGGCTATCTGCTGAGCGATTTGTCGGCAGGCATCACCAAACCCCTGCCAGGTAAGGTTCTCGCGATCTGCCGCCTGTGTGCTGGCCTCTTGCACCTTGGACGCCTGTGCGCCAGGCATCTGTGCGCCGTCCGCTCTCTCACTAGAAGCGTGCACGCCGGGCGCTTGTGCGCCAGAATCCTGCATGCCGGGCATCTGCGCTCCGGCCGCCCGCACACCAGAAGCACCATCATCAAAAGCTGTTACGTTGCTCATGCTTTATATTAACGTGCCCCAGCTACGGATACCTGCGTCGGAGCAATTACGTTAGGTATTAAGCCACATATATTAAACCGCTACGACAAATAGCATATAAACCGCTAACACCTAAATCATATGTCCGCATGGTGGACCGATTTTGAATGTGTCTAGTGCCACCTTTAGGTTTTTCCCAGGTTGGCCGCGTTAGACTGTGCCTAGACGCAGCTAAGCGTTAATAACTAGAGCTGAGGAATAAATGAGCTATCAACCTTATGTAGATCCGGTAGGCATGGATCCGCGTCACTACGGCTTCGCCGACTCTGTTAAGCGCGCCTTTAGTCAGTACGCCAAGTTCGACGGCGTGGCATCCATTGCTGAATACTGGTGGTTTGTTCTGTTTAACGCCATTGTTGGCGGTGTTCTATATGTCCTGGCAATTGTCCTGGCTATTGGGGTTGCGGCAGGCGGCGGTGACGGGGGCGCTGCCGGGGCTTCGGGCGGAATCGTGATGTTGATTCTTGGCTTGTATATTTTGGCAATATTCCTGCCTGCACTGGGCCTGACCATCCGCCGTCTGCACGACGCTGGTTACTCAGGTTTCTTTTATCTGCTTAATTTCCTCGGTCCTCTAAGTATCGTGCCCCTAATTCTGTGCATCATGCCCTCTAAGCCCGCCGCTTGGAACCCCTCTTGGCTCGACGACGAGGCACGCGCCCTGCAGGCCCACATGCTCGGTGGCGCTAACCCCTACGCTCAGGGTGCTTA
>ERZ773196.1910-NODE-1910-length-11228-cov-11.200841_pt1 | contig 11228 bp, 9 predicted proteins | sample MGYA00581009_ERZ773196 | MGnify/ENA primary metagenome ERZ773196 (study PRJEB29015, sample SAMEA2738162) | human oral metagenome | biome: human oral; feature: human-associated habitat; material: saliva | place: China | collected 2243 ...
GGGGTGGTTGGGCTCTGCTCGCGTCCAGAAATAGTAAACGGCTCTCCAACACGGGTTGGGCGTGGGAGCCGTCAGAGGTCTGAGGGGTGGATGTGCACCTCAGGCATGCCTATAAGGATTACCTTAAAGGCATATGACGGTCAAGAAGACCCCAACATGCGGAAGCTTTCGGAGGGTGAGAGCAGCCCCAAACCACCCCAAAAACCGGCACTGACTAGCCGCAACACAGAAAACCCCCGCCGAATCCGGGCAGATTCAGCGGGGGTTTTGAAGTATGAGACACCCGAAAGTCATGAGACTCGGGTACACGCTACACGGCGGGTTTTAGCCTTCGCGGTGAACCACAGCGTGCGCGAAGGACTCCAGCGCAGCCTTCGCGGTGGACTCGGGCAGCGGAGCAATCGCAGCGATTGCACGGTCCGCCCAGTCGTAGGCGATCTGCCATGCTTCCTGGGTGACCGGGTGAGCGGCGAGCGCCTCCACGGCTGCCTCCAGTGCCTCGTCGGAGCTCAGGTCGGCATCCAGCAGGGCGCGAACAGCAATAGCGGATTCGTCGCCGGCGGCTACCGCACGGTCCAGCAGGATGGTCGGCAGGGTGGGCACGCCCTCGCGCAGGTCGGTGCCGCGGGTCTTACCGCTGGTCTTGCCATCGCTGACAATGTCGATGACGTCATCAGCCAGCTGGAATGCCACGCCGACCAGCTCGCCATACGCCTTAACCATAGAGATGACCTCTTCGGAAGCGCCCGAAAGCAGGGAGCCGTACTCGCCGGCTGCGGCAATCAGGGAGCCGGTCTTGCCCTCAATGACCGCGATGTAGTGGTCGAGCAGGTCCTGGCCCTCGCGGGGGCCGGTGGTTTCGAAGAGCTGACCGAGTACCAGACGCTCGAAGGTCTGGGACTGAATCTTCATGGGGCGGGTACCCAGCTCGGACACCAGCAGGGATGCGCGGGAGAAGATCAGGTCGCCGGTGAGAATTGCGACGGAGTTACCCCAAATCATCTGGGCGCTGTCCACGCCGCGGCGCTTGGGGGCATCGTCCATGACGTCGTCGTGGTAGAGGGTCGCCAGGTGGGTCAGCTCAACAACCACGGCGGCTTCGATGACGTCATCGTTGATTTCGCCGTCTACGGCTGCCGAGAGCAACGCCAGCAGGGGGCGCACGCGCTTGCCGCCCGCGGAGAGCAGGTGGCGGGATGCGACGTCCGCCAGGTGGTCGGTCTGGGCGATTGCCTCCGCCAGGCGCTCCTCAATACGCGCGAGGGAGGAAAGAATCTGCGGACCCAGCTTGGGGTCTGCGGCGATGAGTTCGAAGCCTGCGGGAAGCTTCAGGTCGAGGTCTCCCAGCAGGTCGGTTGCGGCGATGGGCTGCTCTGCGTTGCTCACGGTGTCTTCTATCTTCTTGGTGTTGGTGTCTTCAGTGGTGTTAGTGTCTTCGGTGGTGTGTGAACGCGGTGTTTAGGCGCTGTGCGTTTCGGGCTTGAAGGCGCGGTGAATCGCGACGATACCGCCGGTGAGGTTGCGGTACTGCACGGAGGTGAAGCCCGCCTCCTTGAACTTCTGCGCCAGTTCCTGCTGGTTGGGCCAGGCGATGATGGACTCGGCGAGGTATTCGTAGGATTCGGGGTTGGAGGAGATTGCGCGGGCAATCGGCGGGATCGCCTTCATGATGTAGTTCTTGTAGACCGCGCCGAAGGGGGCGAAGGTCGGGGTGGAGAACTCAAGGATGACGATGCGTCCGCCGGGCTTGAGTACGCGGTAGATTTCGCTCAGTGCCTTGGGGTAGTTGGCGACGTTGCGCAGACCGTAGGACATGGTCACTGCGTCGAAGGTTTCGTCGTCGAAGGGTAGGGCGGTGACGTCTGCCTGCACGAAGGTCATGTCGGGGCGACGGCGGCGGCCCACGTCGAGCATGCCTTCGGAGAGGTCTGCTGCGATGACATCCACGCCGGCGTCGGCGAAGGGTTCGGAGGAGACGCCGGTGCCTGCGGCTACGTCCAGCACTTTCTGGCCGGGGTGCGCGTCGACGGCTGCGACTGCCTGCTTGCGCCAGTAGATGTGCTGGCCGAGGGAGAGGATGCCGTTCATGAGGTCGTAGCGTTCGGCTACGGTATCGAACATGGCGGCGATATCGCTGGTTTTCTTGTCTAGGGTTGCGCGGTTGGCGCGGGTGTTCTTCTCTGCGTTCACGCTCTCAATTGTGGCATGGAGGTTAGGGGATTCGATAGTTGGGTGAACCGTAGTTGCGTCATGTGGCGAGCTAAGGGGCGTGCCGGGATAGTTTTTGAGTCGCCAATTCGGGGTTTTATTCAGTTTTTGGAGTGTAAATTATGCATATTCAGCAAAAATTTATGAATATTTATGTAAATACTTGCATTTTTTAACATAGGGGCGCACAATGGAGCCTAGACTTCATAGAACACACCTCACACAGGAGCACCTTATGAACACCGCAATCCTCAAGAAGGCATCCCTCAAGCCCCTCGCACTGCTGGCAGTGCTACCCCTGGCGCTGACCGGCTGCGTCTCCACCGCCAACGAGAACACCGACCCCAACGGCGAGGTCAGCCTCGTCAAGCCCGGCACCCTCAGCGTCTGCACCAACACCCCCTACAAGCCCTTCGAATACGAAGAAAACGGCACCATCGTCGGCCTGGACGCAGACATCGCCAACGCTATCGCCTCCGACCTGGGCGTGAAGGCTCAGCTGACCTCCATCAGCTTCGAGGGCCTGGACTCCGGCACCGGCCTTGCCACCGGTCAGTGCGATATCGCCCTGGCGGGTATCGGCGTGACCGATGAGCGGAAGAGCAAGATGGAATTCACCACCGTCTACTTCGACGACAACCTGGCAATCCTGGTCCCCAAGGGCTCCTCCATCACCTCCGCCGCAGACCTGAAGGGTGTGAGCGTTGGTGCGCAGCAGGCAACCAGCGGTGAAACCTACGCCAAGGAAAACGGCGCAGAGGTCATCCAGTACGAAGACACCTCCCTCATGTTCTCCGCGCTGAAGACCGGTCAGGTCAAGGCAGTCGCAGCGAACCTCTCGGTGGTTTCCGAGGCGCTGACCAACGACCCGAACTCCTTCAAGATCGCCTACCAGGATTCCGCGAACACCGAGCAGATTGCCGCAGCAGTTTCCTCCAACAACAAGGCACTGCTGTCCAAGGCAAACGCCACCATCGACAAGCTCAAGGCAAACGGCGAACTCAACAAGATGAAGGCCAAGTGGGTTGGTGCCACTTCCTCCACCTCTGCGAGCGCCTCGTCCTCCGCTTCCTAAGCGTCTAGCCGGCTAGCTTCTCCCCCAATTCACTAGCCTCTCCCCTAATTCATGAGTACCCTTATTACTTTTGGGTTGGGGGGGATTCTCCGGCCTTTACCCTTGTGAGCGTATACAACGCTCTTGACCGAACAGCACACGGATAAGAAAGCGCATGTCCTCTAAACTCTCACCCCGCCAGAAGCAGAAGCTCTTCCGCTACGCACAGTACGCCCTTCTGGCAGTTATCGCCCTGGCAGCCATTCTTCTGGCTGACTGGAAGACCCTCAGCCAGCAGGTATTCAACCTGGACGTTGCGGCGCAGCAGTTCCCCGACGTCATCACCGTGGCGTTGAAGAACACCCTGCTGTACACCACCTTGGGCTTCATCGTGGGCCTCTCCGGCGGCCTGTTGCTGGCGCTCATGCGTATTTCCTCCATTGCCCCGTACCGCTGGATTGCAACCCTGTACGTGGAGCTTTTCCGCGGTATCCCGGCGCTGCTGGTCTTCTTCGCGTTCGGTTACGGTATTCCCCTTGCGTTCAAGATCCGCTTCGTGGATAACCTGATTCCGGTGACCCTGTCCCTGGGTATGGTTTCGGCAGCTTACATTAGTGAGGTTCTGCGTGCGGGCCTGCAGGCGATCCCGAAGGGCCAGATGGAGGCGGCACGTTCCCTGGGTATGTCCCACACTCGCGCGATGATTTCGATCATTATTCCGCAGGCGTTCCGCGTGGTTCTGCCGCCGCTGACCAACGAGGTTATCCTGCTGACCAAGGACTCCTCCCTCGTGTACCTGCTGGGTGTGACGGTTTCTCAGTACGAGCTGGCGAAGTTCGGTCGTGAGGGCCTGACCGCCGCTAACGCGGGTCTGACTCCCCTGGTGGTTGCGGGTCTGTGCTACCTGATTATCACTGTTCCGCTGGGCCAGCTCTCGGCATACTTTGAGCGCCGCACCCAGCTTGCGGGCCGCAAGTAAGCGCAACGACAGATACGGATTACGGAAGATACTATGACTGCTTCAACTTCATCCATGGCCGCCTCCTCGGTGCGCATTTCTAACCTGCACAAGTCCTACGGCAAGGTTCAGGTTCTCAAGGGCATTGACATGCAGGTCGAGCCGGGCGAGGTCGTGTGCCTTATTGGCCCTTCGGGTTCCGGTAAGTCCACCCTGCTGCGTTGCGTGAACCTGCTGGAGGAGCCGAACGACGGCACCATCATGGTGGGCGATACCGAGGTCACCGACCCGGACGTAGACATTAACCGCGTGCGTACCCACATGGGTATGGTGTTCCAGCAGTTCAACCTGTTCGGCCACCTGAACATTCTGGATAACTGCACGATTGCTCAGATTAAGGTTCTGGGCCGTTCCAAGGCGGAGGCGGAGGCGGTTGCCCTCGAGCAGCTCGCCAAGGTTGGTCTGGAAGGCAAGGAAGACCGCTTCCCGGCTCAGCTGTCCGGTGGTCAGCAGCAGCGTGTGGCTATTGCGCGCGCGCTGTCTATGCACCCGGATCTGATGCTCTTCGACGAGCCGACCAGTGCGCTGGACCCGGAGATGGTCGGCGAGGTTCTGAGCATTATGCGCAACCTTGCTGACGAGGGCATGACCATGATCGTGGTGACTCACGAGATGGCGTTCGCCCGCGAGGTCGCCGATAAGGTCGTCTTTATGGCCGATGGTGTGGTCGTGGAGGAGGGCCCCGCCGATCAGGTGATTGGCAACCCCCAGCACGAACGTACGCAGGCTTTCTTGGCGCGCGTGCTCGATCCGACCCACGCCGTAGTAGACTAGTACTAGCTCTTGAAAAACGTAGCGGGCGGTGCTGTACGAAACATTCTGTTTCGCGCAGCACCGCCCGCTTTTTAATGCTCTAGTTCGCGGCTACTTCGGCCCTAGAAGATACGGCGCGCAACCTTGTCAAAGAGACGGTCCGGCAGCACGGTATGCAAGAACACGGAGGGTTTAGCCCCGAAACCCACCAGGTAGCGGGTCTTGGGTCGGCGCGCCTCCAGGGCTCGCAGAATAGTCCTAGAGATCACCTTGGGCTCTGAAAGGTTAGAGGAGGGCGAGTAGAGCTTACGCATATTTGCCGCAACGCGCTGCGCCTGCTCAGCGTAGACACCGCCTCGGGAGGATTCCTCCAGGTGGTCTGCCGCGATAAGCCCCCAGGGGGTTTTGATGCCGCCGGGCTCGATAATGACCACGTCAATACCGAACTCTTCAACCTCCATGCGCAGTGCATCGCTGAACGCCTCGAGGGCGTACTTGGTGGCGTGGTACCAGGCCCCGAGGGGCATGGTGATACGCCCCGCCATCGGGGAGATGTTCAGGATGCGCCCGCGGCCCCGTGCACGCATATGCGGCAGCACCAGCTGGGTGAGGCGCGCCAGGCCGAAGAGGTTCACCTCGAACTGGCGGCGTGCCTCGTCGATGGGGACGTCTTCAATAGCGCCGTAGGATCCGTAGCCCGCGTTGTTGATGAGCACGTCAATGCGGCCTTCTGCGTCAATAATCTGCTGTACGGCGGCTTCCATGGATGCCTCATCGGTAACGTCCATGCTGAGCGCTTTCACGCCCTCGGAGGCGAGCTCTTCAATCTTCTCAACGCGGCGGGCGGCACCGTAGACGGTGTAGCCGTAGCGCACCAGTAGCGGCGCCACGTCGTAGCCGATACCGGAGCTGGCGCCGGTGAGAAGAACGACGGGGCGTTGCAGTGACTTGGGCATTGCGTATCCTTTCGGCTTGCTCCCCTTTCGGGCTGCCTCCCCTTCGGGTTGCCTCCCCTTTCGGGTTGCTCCCTGCAGTGGTAGCGGGGGGTGTTAGCGGGAGCCTACTTCTCAGGGTACGCTCACGCGCGGTGTCCGGGCGTGCAGAAAGCTCAGGGCGTAGCGTGAGGGTATTCTCTCCGATATATGTGAGGGCAGGCAGGCATATAGAAGCTCGCCGCGGCATCCTGTGGGGATGCGGCGGCGAGCTAATGTTTTGAGGCCGGGGTTTAGAAGCCGAGGTTTTGGGGTCGGGGTTTAGACCTCTTCGACGTCAATATTGACCTTGGGTTCGGGGTGCGACTCGCCGGTCAGCATGGTCACCAGCAGGGTGGAGTCCTTCACGGCGCGCAGGGAGTGCAGCAGCTTGGCGGTCACGTGAATCGGCTTGCCGGGCACCAGGGTAATATCGCGGTCCTTCACGTGGAAGATAACCTCACCCTTGAGCACCTGCACGAAGATGGGGTGCACGCTGTGGTGCTCGTGCCAGGACTGGCCCGCAGCCAATTCCATGAGGGTCAGGTTGCCGCCGTCGGCATCAACGATCTTGCGAGCCTGGGGCTTATCGTCAAAGGGGGTCAGCGCTTCGGTGAGCTGGGGGAATACGAGGACGCGGCCTTCATGGGTACCTGCCATGGTACGAACCTTTCTTTTCAGGGATGAGTGAAAGGGGGCGCGCACCCCCTCCCTATATTTGGTATATAAAATACTAAATTAGTTATATTGTATTCCCCTCCCCGCAACGGGACAATACCTCAGCTCACACCGAACTGAAACACCCCGAGCAGGGAGGGGAACAACATTATTTACTGGTAACTCCACACCTTCGAATAGGCGGAGCGATTACTATTACGCGGGCGCAACAGGTTCACCATCAACGCCGTCGTACCAAAGCTCACCGCAATAATCATGCAGGTCGCCGCGGTAAACGCACCGCCGGGAATCGGCGCAAAAATCGCGATTAGATACAGGATGACCGCGCAGAACGACAGGAACAGCGTCGCAATCGTCATCAACGGCACCAGCACCAAACCGCCACGCGCCGCCACCGCAAAATCTGCCGGACGCACATAACGCAGCACGCCCATACCCACAACCGTCCAGATGGCGGTGACCAGGATAGCGGTCACCACATCCGCCGGGCGGTGCCAACCATTAATAATCGTGGAGGCACCCGTCAGGCAGGTAGCAAACGCCGCACACAGAGCCACCGTGGGCCGCAAGAAACGAGGCGCCGCAAGGAAGAGCGCCGCGCCAGCCGCCGCAGCGAATGTCGTGTGGCCGCTGGGCGCCGAGTTGCTCAGCGCCTCCTGAACGTCCAGGTCGGGCTTCACAATCAGATAGTGCTTGAGCAGATACGTACTCGTCACCGCGGCAGCCCCGACCAGCACGCCAATCAGCGAGGGCAGGAACCGGTGCTTCCAAATCAGCACCGCAATCAGACCCAGCACCGCAATCACGCCAACAATCGTGGGCAAAGAATCCAGAGCCGTCAGGGTCGGACCGCGGTAGCTCTTGAACTGGTGTGCGTACTCGGTGTACGCCTGCTCATCAACCTGCTGGCCGGTCGCCGTGTAAATAAAGAACACGAACGCACCGTAGAGCGTCAGGCCCAAGAACAGCAACGCCATCACGTGACGCATCAAAACGCCGGTACTCGGAAGGTGGTGCCCCTGCTCTTCGCCGGGACGATCCACCGGGCGGCCCGAAGCATCCACCGGAACCTGACCGGTCTGAACATACGCACCGTTCGGGTAGGCGGCGGCAGGATACGCCTCGGGAGGATAAGCCACCGGCTGCGGAAGCGCCTGCGGGGGCATCTGCGGAGGAAGCGGCTGCTGCGCACCCATTGGAGAGGCACCCATCTGATTGTTCAGCGGAAAACCGCTCACCGGAGGCTTCGGCGGATCGAGACGGCGAGTAGCCTGCATCGGCTCATCCGCACCGTAGTGCCCCTGGGAAGCGCGTTCCTGCGGCGAGGGAATCGTCTCAGGAATCTTAATCGGGGCGCGGTAGGCGCGCGGCAGAGGACGGGTCGCACCAATAACCTCTGTATGTTCGGGGTGCGAAGAAATAACTTCGGTATTCGCGGATTCAGCGTTCGCGGATTCAGCGTTCGCGGAACCTGCATTCGCGGAACCTGCCGGCGCAGCTTCGTTAGCCGGCGATGAACCGTAATCGGTCAGAACTTTCGTACGGTCATCACTGTGCCCCGCAGCGGGGGCAGCCGTTTCGTGGGAGTTAAGCACCTCAGTAGGGTCCTGATAGTCAGAGAGCACCGCAGTCGGGTCCTGATAATCAGAAAGCACCTGGGTAGGGTCTTGATAATCAGAGAGCACCTCAGTTGCATCAGAGCTAAAAGCCGTAGTGGGCGCGTCATCAGAAGAGTGAAGAGCGCGAGTAGCCTCCAGGTTCTCCGAATCGCCCCAACCGGGGTTCCCCGCACCTGTTGTTTGCCCCTTTGATGTCTTCTTCATAACCTCTTCCGTACCTTCTGACCCTCATGTCTGTTAGCGGTATTCGCCCTACTGGCGCCCACTGTTTGGGCGGTAGCCCCCAAGCTACCGTTTTCTCGTACCACAGCGCCGGTTCTCTGGGGCGAATAACTACCTACTATTCCAGGTTAAGCTATGAAAAACTAAAGTTTTTTCGACCACAACCTGAGAGTTTCCAGAGAATGCGTGACAGGGCGCGAGCGCACCCGCCCGCCCCCAGAATGCTATGGTGAGCTCATAGCGCATCGAAGAAGGGCAGATACCTTGAACACCAGTATGAGCGTGCCGCCTCTCGGCTACGGTTTTCACCTCACGAACACTCCCCTGCCGCCGCTGCAGGAGGTTCTGGAGAACCTGTTCACGGTCGAAATTCCGATGACGGTCACCTTCCGCGGGGTCAATAGCCGCCAGAGCGCGCTGATTCACGGCCCGCATGGCTGGGGCGAGTTCGCCCCCTTCCTCGAGTACGGTGTGCAGGAGTCTGCCGCGTGGCTTGCCTGCGCGCTGGAGGCGGCGTGGTTGCCCGCCCCGGAGCCGGTGCGTACGCGCATCCCGCTGAACGCAACCCTGCCGGCGGTACCGGCGGAGCGTGTTCCGCAGGTGCTCGCCAAGTACGAGGGTGAGATTCAGGAACTCAAAATCAAGGTGGCTGAGAAGGGGCAGAGCCTCGCCGACGATATTGCGCGTGTGGCGGCGGCGCGATATACCCTCCCGAATGCGCGCCTGAAGGTGGACGCGAACATGGGCTACACCCTCAGCGGCGCCCTTGATGCGCTGCGTAAGCTCTGCGAGTACGGCATTATTTACGCCGAGCAGCCGGTGGCATCCATTGAGGACATGGCGGCGCTCCGCTTTGCCATTGCCAAGGAGGGGCTGCCCGTCCGCATTGCCGCGGACGAGTCGATTCGTAAGGCGGAAGACCCGCTGAAGGTGGCCCGCGCAAATGCCGCGGATCTGATGGTTATTAAGGCGGCGCCGCTGGGCGGTGTACGTCGTGCGCTTGCGCTGGTGGAGCAGGCGCAGCTTCCGGCGGTGGTTTCTTCCGCGCTGGAGTCTTCGGTGGGTATTGCCACCGGTGCCTCTCTGGCAGCTTCCCTACCGACCTTGAGGTACGGGTGCGGTCTGGGCACGGTCTCCCTCATGGCTGAGGACGTCACCGACGAGCCGCTCATCGCCCGCGACGGGTTCATGGACCTGCGCGCCATCACCCCCAGCCCGCAGCGCCTGGAGCGTCTTGCCACCGATGAGCAGACCCGCCAGTGGTGGGTGGAGCGCGTCACCGCCTGCTACCGGGTACTCGAACGCGCCTCCGGGCTATGAAGACTGTAGTCGTCAAGGTCGCACCTGTGAAGGGTAACCATAACTGAACGAAAAACCTTACAGCATTAGAATGGTACGGTGACTGAAAACCGCTCAAACCCCGCCATGCTCACCGCAGTATCCGTGCTCGATTCGCTGATTCGTGCCGGTATGCGGCATGTTGTCGTGTCTCCGGGGTCCCGCAGCGCGCCCCTTGCGTACGCTATTGCCGCCGCCGCTGAAGCCGGCGCGCTCATTGCGCATGTGCGCGTGGACGAGCGAAGTGCAGCCTTTACCGCCCTGGGTATTGCCAAGGCATCCGGTCAGCCGGTGGGTCTGGTGTGCACCTCCGGTACGGCACTGGGCGAATACATGCCCGCCGTCATGGAGGCGTACCACGCCGGCGTGCCCCTGGCGGTGCTCAGCGCTGATCGCCCGGAACGTCTGCGCGGTAGCGGCGTGAATCAGACGACCCGTCAGGCGAGTTTCTTCCATCCTTTTGTGCGTGCTGAAGCCGATCTGACTTCCTACCCCGAGCAGGTGGAGGGTGAGCAGACTCAGGCTTTTGCCGCCTGCCTGAATGCGCTGACCGGTCGTAGCGCCGAGCACTGGCGCAAGCAGTCGGCGGAGCCGATTGGCCCGGTGCACCTGAACATTTGTTTCGATACTCCGCTGACTCCCTCGGGTCGTTTTGCGCAGATGTTGCCGCAGTGGGCGCAGAGCCTGCTGGAGGATTACGACCCGCAGGCTGAGGGCCGCGCCCGTGCCGCCCGCGCTGAGGGTTCCGGGCTCTCCAGCGCTGAGCAGCGTTGGCTTCTGGATTCTTTGGAGGCGCAGGCGGACCTGGCGGAGTTCACCCCGGCGCACCGCACCGTGGTGGTTGCCGCGGACGGCGCCGGCGAGTTTGCGGCGGAGTTCGCGCGCGTGCTGAACCTGCCGCTATTTGCGGAGCCTTCCTCTGAAGCGCGCCACGGCGTGACCTCGATTCCTCACTACCCGCAGCTGCTCGCTGATGGTTCGTTCGCCCCCGCCGCCCAGATTGAGCGTGTGGTGCTCTTCGGACACCCGACGCTTTCGCGCCCGATTACGGCGTTGCTGGAACGCGAAGATATTCAGTGCGCGCTCTACGCCCCGCGCCGCGCCAGCTGGTACGAGCCGGGCGCCCGCTCCTTCGTGGAGCTGTCGACCCCGCACGAGCTCGCCGAGTTTGCGCACGCGTCCTCTGTTGCCACCGATGAGCTGGCGGACGAGCTGAGCTGGCTAGAGCAGTGGGTTACCCCGGCACGCACGCTGCAGGACGAGTGCCTGCGCGCCATTGCCGCCTACGAGCACCCCGACGCCGAGAGCTCGGTTGACTACACCGATTACCGCAACCGCACCGCTGGCCGCTCCTACGACCGCCGTGT
>ERZ773196.1914-NODE-1914-length-11214-cov-2.980554_pt1 | contig 11214 bp, 15 predicted proteins | sample MGYA00581009_ERZ773196 | MGnify/ENA primary metagenome ERZ773196 (study PRJEB29015, sample SAMEA2738162) | human oral metagenome | biome: human oral; feature: human-associated habitat; material: saliva | place: China | collected 2243 ...
ACGCGTATATTCAAAGAAGTTTTCTTCCAGTGCCTTGTCGATATAGAAGCCATACTTTTCTTCAACAGCTTTCTGCAGGTCCTCGAAGGTGGCGCACTTCATAAAATCTGATTTAGACACAACGTCTTTAGCTTGTGAGCCAGAGTTCACTCTAGACATTGCCTTTCTTGTGTTTCTAAAGTCAGTCCGTCCAAGTGCTTTTGGTTGCTTGCTAACTGCCCAAGCACGCTCACGATCATAATCACGGCGCAGATGATTGTCATGTGTGAACTGGCGCAGCTTGTCTTGCAACTCACCAAGTCTAATGCGCTGCTTTACTGCGTCTGCTCTTACCTCTTGAAGATAAGAGATCTCTCTTTTCTGACTCCTAATGAGACGCTCATATCTACGTTGCTTCTGTGTGGCTGCGTAGTACTCATCGCTAGTCATGCCAACAAGCTTTTCTTGAGATTCAAAGTCGGTGTCGGGCAACTGAGATAACCCGGGGACATAAGGCACCATGGAATGGTAACAATTTGCGCCGCACAGCCCTGTAACTGTACCGTATCCGGTAGACTCGACGAGTGGTGGATACTCAGTGCTTGTTCCGCTCCTGGAATACACCTTACCTTGCCACTCTGCATGGCTTGGACGTGCTCCAAAGTGCGCATCAACAAAGACTAAGTCCCACTCCCACTCGTCCATACGCTGCATGAGAAGGCGGTTTCTCGCTTGGTTAGCCTGGGAGACAATGTGGCGTCTGAGAGCTGCGTCAATGGTTGTCTTAGTGCCACTGATGTAGTCAATCGTCTCTAGTCCAGAGTTGGCAAGTCGTGTAACGCCACGCTCCATAACCGCTCGTGTTGGCTCTCCAGCTTGGTGGCGTGCGATTGCTTTAGCGGTTACGTCATACCAGAGTGCTGCTTGGTCTTTAGCAAGAGCGATATTCTGACGCTCAAGGACCTCATTCATACCTTGCGCCGTCTGAGCAGCGATGATAGTTGCGAGGTTAGTCATGTGACGGCGTGAGCCCATCGCTCGCACAAACTGCCCTACAAGTTCATCATCAGTCTTTTTAAGAGCTTCTTTCAAGACCTCACGTGTCTGCTTGTCGATAGCTAGGCGGTACTTGTAGTAGATCGCTAGAGCTTCTTCACGAGAGAGCCTAGAGAGACGCTCAAAGTCTGCAATCTCTCTACCTCTGATGACCGCGCCATTAGTGCGTACTACCTCATCAAGCAGGTTGAGAAAGAAGTATGAGAGTTCCTGTACATAAGCAGACTGTGCGCCCCCTACGAGACGCACAGCGATTTCTTCAGTCGGTTTCACGGTTACTCACCAAGGTCTGCGTCAAGTGCCACTCCGCCAGTCTCGCTGGTAAATGCCTTTGCGTCTTCCTCACTCATGCCTTGGTACTTGACGAGGTACTTCCACTTAGGGCAAAGACCACGTGCAATGTCATCCTTCATCATGTCACGGTCTGCCTTATCGTCTGAGATAACTGAGTCGTCCCACAGAATGTCAACCGGTACAGGCTCATCTACTCTATAGCCGTTCATGGCGCACTCTGCAGCAAACGCACCCTGGACAAGATCTCTTACAGAGTTCTCAATGGAGTGCTCATGCTTTCTGATGGTTCTAATGAGCGTTGCGTTGGTGCTGACAACCTCTGTCGCAGTCTTGAGTCCCTGTCCTAATGTGAATGACCAGTACCCTGCACCAAAGCCAGTTCTAAAGCCCAGAACTGCAAGAGCGTTGTTGAATGCGGTAACCATGTCATCAATGTGCGTATCAGGGTTATAGACCGTCATAGGAGACTCTGCGCTAATGCCAGCAGAGATTGGTGCAAACATGATTTGGTCCATAGTGTTAACAAACTTTGCATTACCCTTGCTATCACGCACAATGGCTTGCTCATCTACAACCATCTTTGGCAGTGATACTCGAACCTGCCAATACATCTGATTAAACGCTTCGTCTACCAGTCTGCAAGAGTCGCAGATATCCTCAATGACAGATGCGCCAAGAGGTGTGAGCTCGTCATGAGCGTTGTACTTAGCTGGTTTCACGAGTGCATACGTTGGCAGTGGCTGCTTAGTGTCAACAAAGCCAGTAATACCTTCAACCTCAACAGGGTTAATGCGGTTCTGCGAGTTAAAAAGAAGTGTCTCAATTACGTGAGATTGGCTCTCCTGGTTGAAGTATCTAAGTTGCAGCTGGTCATACATCTTAGAGTTAACAGTTACCTTTGAAATGAATGCGCAGCCATCACCCAGAAGCGGGATAATCTGCCACGCCTTCATAGAATAAATGCTGGTTGAAACGTTGCCCTCGTAACCGTGGAAGTTAGCTACCCATGCACCAACACCAAGCGCAAAGACGGTACTGATAAACTCTGCTTGCTCGTCTACAAAGTTAGGAATGGTGCGCTCTAACCAGTCATTCACTGCATCTTCAGAGCTTGAAAGTATTGTGCCTTCATTCATGATCAGACTTGGAATCTCACTTGCAACCATTGAAGCTGGACTAATTGAGAGCCTGTCATATGAGTCAGCACCATTGTTGATGATGTAAGGCTGCTTGTAATACTCGTTATCATGCGTGAACCAGCCCCACCACAGCTGCTGGAACTTGTCCATTGAGGTGTCAGGCGTAAATTTACGCTTCTTTAAGTATCTGAGTGCCCATTCTGGCTTTTGGATAGTAATCTTTGACAAGGTGAGACCCCTTCTCTTTACGTCAAGCTTCTGTCATTGATAAGCGTCATACACGCATAACGCACAGCGTCGATGGTGTGGTTGTCAGCGTCTGGCAACTGTCCTGTGAGCTGGTTGTCCTTTGTCATTACATATGAGTAATTGCTGAACTCTCGTGCTGCGGTTGTACAGCTGGAATCAATCACAATCTTTGAGCGGTATTGCAGCCACTTAATCGAGTTATGGATGTTGTGCGCACCAGTCTTGAGCGCACCACGAGCGTTAATGCCATTAGCTTTGAAGTCAGCAATACTTTTTGGCTCTGCTGAGTCGCACCACACTGTGGCGTATGGCTCAGCGTCCTCAATAACGTCTTCACCGTCTTTGAGCGCATTGCCCAGCTTCTCACTTACGAGCTCTGCGGTGTCTTGATTGGAAAGTCCACACTTTACGAACTCGTCCAGGATGTAGAGAGTGCGTGTCTTTGCGTCATAGGCAATCTTTACCCATGCAAATGGATCCTGTGAGAATCCCCAGTCAACACCGTAGAAGTGGTACTCAAGTTCTTTGCGCTCTGCGTATGTAATGTCTCTCACCTCAACACGAGTAAAGACCTCAGAGCCAAAGCCAACCTGCTCGCCCAGCCACTCATGACGGTATGCTTCCTCATCAAGCTCCTTGAGTGCTTCAGCGTCCTTGCGTACTTGCTCTGGTATCCACTCATGTGGCACATCGAGGTAGCTTGACTCAATGACGCGCTCCGGGTGTGTTGAGAGCATGGTAGAGACATGCTCATTTACCCAAGCATCGCGGGAGCGTGGTGGGTTGTGGTCGAAGAAGCGGAAGTACACAGAGCCTTCTGGAGCGTCACGAGTGACAGACTGCATAACGGTTCTGAGTTCTCCCCAGCCGTTGAACTGGTCAACCTCAGAGAACCACTGATAGGCGTAATACGTGCCATTGGGTGCCTTGATTGCCTTGGTCTTCTGCGTATGGTCACCACCTCTGAAGGTAATGACTTGACCAGTTGCGGGGCGTGTGAGTTTGTATGGACTCTTAGACGCTCTCCACTCATCGCGAATGTTGAGCTTGTCAATCGCCCAAAGCATTTGCTCAAAGACACCGTCTCCGATGTCCTTGCCAATCTTTGGCATGATGAACGCTGAGCGGTCCTTGTGCTCCATGAGTCCTTGCATGATCTCTAATGAAACCGTAGAACTCTTCAAAGAAAAACGCCCTCCCCTTAGCCACCATTCACCTCCTGCATCTTGAGCAATAGCTCTATGCAGTGAGAGAAACGGTGGTGCTAAGAGAAGGGCGAAGTCTGCCACAAATGGCTTCTCTTCTTCTTCTACATCTTCTGGAATTGCGTCTAAAAGAGTTCTGCCAATGGAAGAGATGGCAGTGACTGCAGTCTGATTCACGCCTGAATCTGCAATAGACTCCTGCGCCATTGCGAACGTTTTACCCATTCCGTTTAAGACTTGAGCACGGGTGATAGTTACTTTCTTTGAAGCACGTTCCTGGAGGTCTTGAAGCCTTTGTTTAACCTTTGTATCGTTCTCAAGCTTGCAAGCAGCAATATCAACACTTGCTTCTTTCCACTTTGCGCGGTGCGGATAAGCTTCAAGCATTGCTTGTCTCTGGCTCTTGCCAGCAACTCTTGCGAGCACATACTTCTCATGGTTTGCGTTTGTGAGTGGTTGCGTCTTCAATGCGTCTGACCTTTGCTTTTCGCTCCTTCTTCCTCTTCATCTTAAAGGCAAGCTGACGCTCCAAATTCTGCTTACGTTCAAGCTCTTGCGTGTGCTTTCTCAAGTACTCGCGCTCATCAAGCGCACACTCTTTGCAAAGCCCCCAACGCTTCGCATCTTCTGCTTCAACCCACACAGGATGCTGTCCGCACTTCTGGCACAAAGGCACAATGCCCTCTGTGCGATACCTTCCGTAGCGATGGCGCACCATAGTGATTGCTTGCACCGAATGCGTAGGAATAAGCTCATGGAGTTCCTTGGCAGTCATTGAAGGGTTTCTCCAAAGCGTCTCAAGCTCTGACCAAGTCCAGGACTGGTATGTTCGTCTCCCTCTTTTCTTAAATGATGAAAGAGATGAAACATTTATTTCATCTTGTTTTCTACGCTTGCTCATTGAGCTTCTCCCTCTGTGTGAAGAGTCTGTACGCATGGTTACAAACCATTTGTGGCTCACGTTGCAGCTTCTTGGATAGAGTCTCCAGAATGGCAACAATAAGTGCATCTTCCTTCTCACTCCAAATTCTGTGAGAGCGTGTAAGACTTGTTGCGCTCTTAAGTCCTTTGCTTCTTGCAAACACTTTGATGTCAGTGATTGAGCGGTTAGGCATAAGACGTTTGAAACCTGACCAAGTAGGACCATGCTTTTGCACTTCACGCTCAATGATTGCAATCTCTGCGTCTGTGAAGGGGGAGTGATCTAGTTCTTCATAGCTGCGTCTGAATCCGTTCACGTAAGCTTTCCTTTCTCATAAAGAAAGCGAGTCATCTCAACTCGCTTTCTTACTTCCTCTTTTTTTAATTCTCGCTCCGATATGTTTGGAGCAAATGCGTTTCGCTTAAATATCGCTTTATCGCTATCTGAGAGACACGCTAAAGCGCAAACTCTCTTGCCCTCAATAACTCCAGCCAAGGCACACGTAGAAGCGCACTCAGAGCCTGTGAAGGGGCATAGAAACACCTCCATTCTGAATAAATGTTGAATAAGCACCCTTTAACTTGGCGGGTACTAAAATGCCTGTTCTACCTGCTTTGTTTTTAACGGTGTGAAGTGCTACCTCTTTGAATTGCGGGGTATCAATCTCACCTTTTGTCAAGATAAGTGCTGCCCAGGACGCATAACCCACCACTCCAGAACCACGGAACCAGTCGAGCGATGGCTCGTCTTTAGCGTCTAACTTCTTAAGACTGGAGAGCACGAGAAATGGTATTTGCGTGTCAAAAGCAAGCATCTGAAGATTAGTAGCAACCTGAGACACGCGAGTGTATTCTTGCTTGTCAATGTCAGGAGTGCCTGTCTGGTATTGTTGAATGTAGTCAATGATGACAAGGTCTGGCTTGTCTCCATCTGCCATGACAGTGCGCACGATCTCTTCAATTTGCGTAGTGGTGTTCACGTTGTCAATGATTGCAAGATTCGGTGCAACCATATCGTCATAGAGAGCAGCGTCAGCAAGTACGGTATTAGAGTGTCTAGCATTGAACGCATATGCTGACAGGTTCTGAAGTCCTTCTGGCAGCTGTAACTCTGTGCCTGGACCTTTAATGACTGTGGACCACTCAAAGGGAACAACCGTAAGCCCTTGAGACTCTAGTCCTTGATTTTTCACAGACCAGCAACTCATTGAGCGTGCGGTGATATTGCCCCACGTGTCATCAAGTGTGAAGTAGATAACACGTTTACCGCTTTGTGCCACTTCAGTTGCGATATGCACTGCAAGACTTGATTTACCAGCAGAAGCCACACCACCTAAGATGGTGAGTCCTGGCATTAAACCACCTGAGAGTGCATCATCAGCGATAGTGTGCGTCTTGAGTGGCTCTTTAGCTGCAAGATAGCACTCAACATCCCAGCCATACTTTGGGCGATTTAGCCGGCGCAAATATTCAAAGGTCATGCGCCATCACCCGCCACTGGCTTATGTGACTCTCTATACAAGTGCCACTCCCAGTCAATGCTTCTTGCCTTTGACTGTTCGATATTGTCGAGTGCTTCTTGAATACCTTGTCTAAAGATTTCCTCTTGTGCATCAAACTCAGCCTGCGGGACTTCTATTGCGTCTTCTCGTGGTTGCACATCTTCAGTGCGCAAGAAATGAACTTCTGTTGTCATCTGACCCGCTTCCGTCGTAGCGTCAGCGGAGACAGAGGAAGCGGGGGAGGAAAGGTCGCTTTTAGAGCTTTCCTCCCTACTCTGATATATCTGAGTCTGATGTGGGGTCTTAGACCTATGTTTTAGACCTCGGTGGTGGGGTCTAGAAGTAGGGTGTTCGACCTCAGGGTGGGGTCTTTGAAGAACCCACCCCTCCGCAATCCACCAGAATGTACGCTTAGGAGTTAAGCCCTTTTCTGTTTCTTCAAATTCAACAAAGATTTCATTGTCGCAACAGAAGATAAGGAACTTCTTAGCAACTTCATTTGATACGCCACAAGCTTTGGCAATAGTCCTGTATCCGAGTCTGAAGAAAGGCACTTTGCCACTGTTAAGCTTTGAATAGCAGAAGAGCAACATCTTTCTTCTTTTAGATGCTGCTCTTCCTTGGAACATATCCATGCAGTCTGCTAGATGGCACGCAGCTGTGGTGTCCAGCTTTGCCCATCCAGAGCCGTCTGTGTAGTCAGCCACGTGCCACCTCCTCTCTTACCTCATGGCTTCTAGAATGGCAAATCCTCGTCTGCAAGCTCAATGGCAGGCGCAGGAGCGTCAATGACTGCACTCTCTGCATTTGCACGTGCTTCTGCGACTCCATCACCTTCAACAGGCTCAGCGTACTTGGGGTCAAAGTTGCCCTCTGCAGCGTCTTTGCCAGGAATGAATGCGTTGACGTCCACTGCTGTCTTGACCTTGCCCTCGCTGTTGACGTAGAAGCGGTGACGGATGACAACTCCCAGGAGCTTTCCAACGAGCGTCTGCTCTGCATCGTCTTTGTCCTCATAGACAAATGCCTTTGCACCCTTGCCCTGGGCAGTGTTCTCAACTGCTTCTGTGAGAGCCTTGTAACGCTGCTTGCCGAAGTCAGTTGTGCCTGTGAAGTAGATACGGAATGAGTGTCTCCAGTCATTGGAAGTGTCTGCAAGATCTTGTGCGAAAAGAAATGACTTTGTCTCTGCGTTCCAGATGTCATAGACAAACTCAAGGTATGGCTTATTCTCGTTTGTGTGGTCCTTAACACGGATAATCTTTGCAACATATCCGCCAGGCTCGAGCATGGAAGAACCGCCGTTAGATGCGACTACCTTGTCAAAGTTACCAAATGCTTTCATGATTTTTCTCCTTAGAAAATAGTGAATTAAAAATAGGGAATTAAGCGATTGACTTCATATCCCAGTAAGCACGAATAGTGCTGTCAACCTCTTTGAGGTCATTGTCAATTACCAGCTCATCAAACATTCCCATAGGGGATTTGGCAGGCGTAGAGCCGTCTGTCTGTGTGATGAAGTGATAGCCTGTATCATCCCGCTCAGTGATGAGTACGATTGGAAACATTCCCTCAATGCAAAGTTGATTGTCGAGCATTTTGCCAATAGTCTTTGGCTTTAATCTCCCTGCATCGTCATAGTCAGGATGCATAAAAAAGTAAACAATTGTATTCTCGTCTGTGTTGTTAGCAGCTTCCAAAAGTTGCTCAAAGTCAACTGCCATTGACGTGAACTTGTCATAGCCTTTCTCATTAGCCTTAGCAAAGCTTTGGAACGCCATCAAGTAGTTCGCATCATCGACCACATACGCTTTGAGCTTGTTAGCCTTGAGAGACTGTTTCATCTGAGCATAGGTTGGATGGTCAACCTTGCTCATCTTTCCTCGGAAGGGAAGGGGCTTTCCTGCCACGTTGAAGATGCCAATCTCGCCAGGCTTAAAGTTTCTCAGACTCGTTGACTTACCTGTGCCAGAATGTCCGAGCACAAGAACTGATACTCCCATGATCTACTCCTTTCTTAAAACTTGTATTCTTTCTCTGGGTGTCCCGCTTCGTGGTATTTGCCGTGCAAGCCATTGGCTCTGACGCACTCCATAAACGCTGGCATGCGTGACTCATAGACGCAGACATATTCGTGATAGAACTCAACGTATTCTGTGCCAGGAGCTGTTGTGTGCTTCATGGTTGGCTTCCTTTGATAGAAGTCCCATGCGGTCGAGTGGACCGCATGGAATTGAGCTGGTGTGTACGTGTAAAGACCAAAGCAGACCGAGTCAAAGTCAATGCGCCAGATTCTTATGAGTCGCACATCTTCTGCGTTGGGCTCAACGTACTTAGTTGGCTCTATTGGCTTCATGTGACTCAGCTTCTCTGTCGAGAATAAAGCCTTTATTTGCTTCTGCGCTAGTTGGGTAATACCTGGATGCATGGTTGCAGTAAGGGCATCTTATGCGCCAGCCATGCTCATCGTGCTCAAGTTCAAAGGCTGTGTCTCCCCAACCTTCATTGAGACATTTAGGACAACCCATTAGTACCTCCTCATGTAACAGCCTTTGAAGCGTCTCCATTCAAGAATCAAGCCAATCGCATTTGATTTCCGTGCTGCGTCATATCCGAGGGTGATACCCTCGTCCTTAGCAACTGCCTTGATTTCCTTCATCGTCATCTTTTCGAGACGCTCTCTGTCTTCTGCTTCTGTTGTCATTAGTCCCTCTTTCTTACAAACCTGCTTGTGAGGATGAATGTGAGCGCAACCGTTCCAACGCCAGCTGCAACCGCAATGACTGCGTCATCACCCGTTGCGGGAAGAGCTGCTTTCTTAGCTTTCTTTGCCTTCTTCGCTGGCTTTGCTGGCTCAGGCTTAGGCTGTGGCTCTGGGTCTGCGTCCTGTGGGGTTGGCTGTGGCTGTGGTCCTGGATTAGGCTCTGGTGTTGGCTCTGGAGTAGGTGGAGTCTCCGGCTCTGTTGGCTGTGGACGATTGTCACCGTTACCGTTACCGCCAGAATCAGCTGCAACGTAAGTCCAGACGCTAGAAGCTTGCTTCTCAGCTGAGTAGAGCGTGATGGAGTTCTTAATGCGTGGGTTCTTGGTTGTGCGGTAGATGAGGAAGTACTGCTCACCGTTTGCCATTGCATTGTGCAGGTTCAGAGTGAACGTAGAACCGTTGATGGTTGGCTCATCAATCTGCACTGGGTTCCAGCCATAAGAGTCATCGATTGCGCCATATTCGTCCATGTGGACGCGGTAGAGCTTGAATGAACCTGGAACGTAAGAGCCAGCTTCAATGCTGTCTTCCAGGATGACATTGGTGAGGTTCATCTGGTTAACGTTCAGACGGACTTTCCACTCAATGGTGTCAGCGTCTGTGTCAGCTACGCCCCATTTAGCAATGACCTCGCCTGTGAGCACGTTAGGACGCTCAGTGTGAACTGTAAAGCTTGCAACTTGACCGGTTGAGGTCTGAACAATACGCAGCTCTTCATGATCTAGTCCGTTGTCCTCTCCAATCCATGTTGCCAACCAGATAGAACCCTTGATGTTGTCTTTGCCTTCAACGTAGTTGGTAAAGGTGACGTGACATGTCTGAGTGAGTGGGTTAATCTCAGCAACTGCGCAGACTTCTCCGTCTGGCGTGTATAAGTTGAAACTTGTTGCTGCGTCATCTGGGAAGCGTAAGAATGTTGGAAGCTCGATGTCGAATGAATCGCCATTGTGAAGCTCCTGCCCTGTGGCATCCCAGTTTATGTTCATATAGAACTTGGAATGCAAGCCAACTGAGTTGACTGGTTGCTTCTCTAAGTTAGTTACTTGGAAGCTTGTGAGCTGAACTGGTACCGTCTGAGCTTGTGCGAGTGCTGGCACAAATACCAGCGCAGCAAAGACAGCAACAGCCAGCCATTGAAGAAGTTTCTTCATGGTTAGAGCCTTTCTATTCAGTTTTGAAAATAGGGAAATTAAATAAATAGGTATTTATTGCAGTAGCTCGTGGCTTCCTGCAATCATGGCTGCGAGCGTTTCAAGTGTCATGGTGACGTAGGTATCACCAAGCGTTTTCTCTCCAACGCCTTTGCGCTTGTGGACTACTAAGCCAAACTCTGCGTCTGCGTTTCCTCGCTCCACTTCAGCTTCCTTGAGCCACTTTGGAAGTTCCATACGAGTACAGTTCTTGCACTCAACTACGACTGGAAGACCTCGAAAGAACACTCCTGCGATGTCTCCTCGGTCGTGAATGCCTGCCGTGGTTCTGCGCTCAATGCTAGCTCCTAAGCGTGCGCTAAGATACTCTGCGACTTGACGCTCAAACGCTGTACCTTTCTTTTTTTGTTTGCTCACTCTCGCTTCCCTCTCTTTGCAGCTCTTGCACGTTTTATATACCAGTAGTCACGCAAAAGTAAGTAGGTATACATCGGTCCTCCATAGGCACAATGGGTTCCAAAGAGCCACTCAGGACCTTCTGGGTCATTGGCATCAAAGCCACCTCCCCAACCATGTCTAGCTTCAATGTGCCAGAGAACCCACGCAAGGATTCTCTGAGGTAGAGTTAAATGTGGAATCATATTTTGTCTCCTTTTCTTGGTTATTCATCGTTGCTTTTGCTGCTTTTGCTGCTCGCTCTTTCTCGTCTGCATGTTGCCACTCACACCATATGTCATAGTGCTTTGCAACCATAAAATCCCAAAATGTCTGCTGGTCTATGCCGTCTCCGGAGTCGTAATCGCCCCACACATCGTCATCAAACATCTCGTCTACGTAAGGCTTGCACCTGCTGCACTCGCGCCATTCGTAGATATAATCAATTTTGAGCGTGGAGGTCATATATTTTTCTCCTGGATGTATCTCCTTGTCGCACCACAAACAGTGGTGTGGCTT